>ERZ1292630.11-Hain-H41-02um-R3-11-length-264559-cov-11_pt2 | contig 119971 bp, 99 predicted proteins | sample MGYA00564408_ERZ1292630 | MGnify/ENA primary metagenome ERZ1292630 (study PRJEB36523, sample SAMEA6512641) | groundwater metagenome | collected 2019-01-08 | study: AquaDiva: Metagenomics assemblies of 32 groundwater samples
GGCGCCGCCCTGCGTCGACTCCTCGGTGGGGGCGGGGCGCGGGGGTACCAGCGTCCGCCCGCGCCAGATCGCTTACGACCGGATGGAAGTCACTCGTTGCCCCAGGCGGTCTGGACGAGCTGCTCGAACGTTGCCCAGTCGACGGTGTCCCCTCGGATCGCCTTCTGGAGCTCGGCACCCAGGTCGGGGCTGCCGGCCGGCAGAAGGTCGGAACCGTCGAACCGTACCGCCGACGCGTTGGCCACCTGCGCGGCCTCTCGCTTGGCTGAGTCGTTCGGATAGACATCGCTCGAGACGGCCTTTACGGGGGAGATGATCGCCCCGGTACCGGCCCAGACATCGCCGGAATCGGCTGTCGTCATGAACTCCACGAACTCCTTGACGCCGGGGTTCTTGGTCATCGCCGCGATGACGTCGCCACCGATGGTGACGGCGTTTCCGCCGTTGACCGACGGGAAGTCGAACCAGTCGATCGTCTCGCCGAAGGCGAGGGCCGTGTTCACCTGGCCGGTGGCGATGCCACCGACGAAACCACCCTCGTAGTACATGATCGCGTCGGGGTTGGCGCTGAAGGCCTGTCCGATGCCGTCGACGAAACCGCGGCCGAGGGCCGCGTCGATGCCACCTGCGACGTTGTCGTCGTTGAGGACCCTGGTGAGTTCGGCAACCGCGGCCGCGACGGACGGGTCCGTCCAGGGCAGTTCGCCGCTGAACAGCTGGTCGTACTTCTCAACGCCCGCCTGGCGAACGTAGATGTTCTCGAACCAGTCCGTCAGCGTCCACGAATCCTTAGCTCCAAGCCCGAGGGGCGCCTCACCCTTTGCCTTGATGTCGGTCAGGAGCTGCACGAAGGCGTCCCAGTCGGCTGCCGGCTGGACTCCCAGGGCGGTGTACTGATCGGGCCGGTACCACATCGTGCTCTTGCTGTTGAACTTGACCATGATCGCGTAGAGCTCGCCATCGACCGTGCCGATGTCGAGGATGCCCGGCGCGTAGTTCGCTTCGAGCGCCGCGGGATCGAGGCCGAGGTCGGCAACCTTGATGAGCGAGCCGTCGCGGGCGAACCGGCGCAGGAAGCCGATGCCCGGAATGATCGCCACGTCAGGCGGATTGTTGCTCGAGAGGCGCGTCTGGAGCGCGGTCGCGTAGTCGTCGCGGACCGCCTCGTAGTTCGCCTTGATGCCCGTCTTGGCCTCGAAAGCGTCGAGGACCTTCTGGAACGATTCCTGTTCGGAGCCGCCCCACAGCGACATCACCGTGATCGTCGTGCCGGGCGGTACAGTCGCGGGTCCCGGGGTTGCGCCCCCGGTGCAAGCGGCGATCGCAAATACGATCGTGAGCAGAATCGTCGTGAGTCTCACGGGACGTGCCATCGAGTTCCTCCATTCAGCCGGACGCTCTCAACGCTTGGCCGCCGGTGGAGCCCCCCTGGCTCCCGGCATCGTGCCGGGGCGGCGCAATCGCTGGAGCTACCCGAGCATATCGCGACGTCGGCCCTCGCTCAGTCCGGATGAGGGTCACCGTTTCGCCCAGGATCCCCAGGCCAGCCCGATGATCCGGGCGGTTTGCGCCGAGGAAGTGTGGCGCCGGACGGTGAATCGAGCGTAGGCGGGCGTCCTCGGACTGTCAAGTTCAGACCGACCCGACTGTCAGACCGACCCGACGCAGCGCACAAGTAGCCACGGTACAAGGCCACCGCGTGCTAATGCACCTTTCAGGCTCGATGCGTGTCGAGGCACCAGCATGACTGGTACCGCAGCAGCAAACTCCCGCCGTGTCGAGCGATCTTCGTCATAACACCAGCGGAGCGAGTACGCGCGCGGAGGCGGAGCTGGGGCGCGGGCGAGTACGGGCGCGGGGCGCGGGCGAGTACGCGCGCGGAGGCGGAGCTGGGGCGCGCGGCGCGGGGCGCGGGCGAGTACGGGCGCGGGGCGCGGGCGAGTACGCGCGCGGAGGCGGAGCTGGGGCGCGCGGCGCGGGGCGCGGGCGAGTACGGGCGCGGGGCGCGGGCGAGTACGGGCGCGGAGCGCGGGCGAGTACGGGCGGGGCCGACCGATGCGGAACTCAGGACGGCGGAGTCGATTCGGGTCCTCGGCGGACCTGGAGCGTCCGGATCCGCCACGGCCCGAGCGGCAGCCGAATCCGACCGTCGCTCGCCTCGAGGTCGCCCATGGAGCGACCGAGCAGGTCGACCTCGCGCGCTCGATCGAAGGACCCGCTGATGAGGGCGGCTCCCGGGTCGGGATGCTCGGCGACGATTCTGATTTCGAGCCATCCGGCGCGGCGGCGAAGCGCCGACAGGACGATTCCTCGACCCTCCACCGAGAGGCCCGTGCCTGCCTCCTCCGGCTCCGTGTTGCCCGGGACCCCGGTCACGACCAGGAACGGTTGCCGATAGAACTCAGACGCCTCGAGGACGTGGGCGTCGGCCCAACCGGATGCATGAGGCATGAGCGCGAAGCCGATCGACCACGGACCCAATTGCTGGCCGTCCCTGACGGGCACTTCAGGACCGGCCGGATCCTCCCGGGATGGGTTCGCGTTGCGACTGATCAGGCCGAACGAACGAAGGATCGTGAGGGCCAGCTCGCGCCCATCGACGACTTCGTACTCCGTGACCTGGTCGAGCAGGACGGCCAGGTTCCCGGCGCTGACGAAGCCGTGGGCAGGAAAGGTCCCGAGGGGAACCTCACCGTGCCCACCCTCCGGCTGGAGGTCCCGCACAACGACCGCGAACTGTCCTTCCGCTACCGACTGTGTCACCGGCCCGGCGAGCGGCATATGCCATCTGACGCGGTGATCCCGGGAACGATTCTCGAACGTGACGCGTACCCGGATGAAGGGCTCACCCGCGCGCAACTCGAGTTCGGTGACGACCTCGGTTGGTTCGGTGCCCTTGGTCCGGCCGCGACCGTTGGGCTCCACTCCGCGCGGCCAGTCGAAGGTCCGGGCCACCGTCATCCGCCCCCGAAGTGGACCCGTCTCCGTGGTCGAAGTACGCACCGATGTCGGAAGCTCCACCACCCGGTCCGGTGATGGCGGGCCGTAGTTGTAGCTGTCTCCGAAGTCGCCGCCATCCACGATCCGCCCGAGACCATGCAGAACGACTCCGTCGGCTTCAAGCGAGAACGTCCCGTCCTCGGCAACGTCGAGGCGTACGGTTCCGTTCGACATCGAGGCGCCGTCCACGACCACGGTCGCCTCCGTGAAGGGAGCGTTCGCAGGACGGGCTGCCTCGACGGCCGCCCAGCCGAGCGGCGGCGCGGTGGCCCGCACCAGCACGATACGGCGGTCGGATCCCCGCACCACGAGCTGGCACATCGCCTCGGGCCTGGTTGCGATCGCCGCGGTCATCGTCGCGACCAGCTCGTCGACATCGAGTTCGGGCGGGTCGGCCACGGTGTCGGCCGCGATGACGATGCTGAGATCGCCGTCCGTGCTCTTCGCGATCGACACTTCGTTGATCTGCTTCCCAAACAACTCTCGACCGTGGCGCCGGAGGCCCAGGAGCTCAAGGGCATCGCGACCGGCGAGATGGAGCTCCGCCACAATCGGATCTGGGCGGGCGATCTCCTGGGTCGGAAGAAGGCGCTCACCCTGTCGGATCGCGACGGAGGTCCACTCGTGAGGGACGACGAGGTCGAGCTCAACGAGATCGTCACGATCGACCGGCGACGGATTGACGACAGCCAGCCGCCCGCCACCGACACGACCGGCGATCCGGTCGAGCGTCCGCCCGAGGACGCCCCGAGCCAGCTGTTCGGCCTCCGCGTAACGGACCAGGACCTGGGCGTGCACGGCGTCGTGCGAGCACCCACAGATCGAGTCGTGAGCCGAGTTGTCGATCAGCCGTCGCCAGGCCAGGTCGAACTGACGCGCCGGCCAGGTCGCGCCGTGGAGCGCGGCGAGCGGCTCGGCGTACCGCTCCAGGATGCGCTCGGCGCGAGCTGCCGCGGCCTTGACGTCCATCCGGGCCGAGGTGACGTTCATCAGCATGTTCGCCCGGGTCGCGGATCGCATCTCGCCGCTCCAGGCCGTCATGGCGCCCGAGTGCTCTGCCGCATCATCCTCTCCGGCGATCGCCACGTACTCGGCCAGGGTCTCGAGACGGACCTCGATGTCGTCTCGCTCTCCGTTCACCCGGTCGACGAGTTCGGCCAGACGCGGCGTCGGGACCGCGTGGTCCGTCCCGTACATGGCAAGCACCGAGCGCTCCCCGTAGTAGGGCACGCTCGCCTGGACGAAGGCTGCCAGCTTCGATCCGAGGCGGTCGGGGACGTCGAACAGTGAGGCGCCGCTGCCATAGCCGTCCGGCAGGTATTCGGCAAGCACAGACGAGCCGTCGGGAGCACGCCAGATGAACTGGTTCCGCTCGATCGCCGATGGAACGCCGCGCCACACCACGGCTTGCTCGATCCCCGCGCGGCGGAGGATCTGCGGCATCTGGGCGATGTGGCCGAACATGTCCGGCAGGTAGCCGATGGGCATCGCGGCACCGAGCTCCGTCGCACGCGCCCAGCCCAGCTCGAGGTTCCGAACAATCGTCTCGCCCGACACGAGGAACTCGTCCATGAGAATCTGCCACGGACCGATCGCCAGGCGGCCCTCGGCCACGAGCCGGCGGATGAGCGGCTCGGCCTCGGGCCGGATCTCCAGGTAGTCGTCCACCGTCGCACACTGGCCATCGAGCGTGAAGCGCAGCCGCGAATCGCGGTCCATCCGCTCGAGCAGCCCGTCGACGAGATCCACGAGCCGGAGCCGGAATGTCTGGAACGGCTCGTACCACTCGCGGTCCCAGTGGGTGTGCGGCACGAGGTGGACGACGGTTCGTGGCTTCATGATGCGCGGCCCTCGTTCACCCATCTCAGCCTTCGAGCCGCGCTTGCAGGCGCAGGACGATCTCGGCCAATTCGGCTTCGCTTGCCCGCGCCCCGTCGACGACGTGCGGCGGGGCCCTGGTCAGGAAGTCGTGGTTCCCAAGGCGGCCGCGAGCCGTGGCAAGGCGACCTTCGGCCTCGGCGAGCTCGCGGGCGAGTCGCTCACGGTCCGCCGTGGGCACCGCGCCGAGATCGGCAGGGTCGTCGACAGATCGTTCGATGAACGCCTCGATCGCGCCGGCCACGACCGCGAGGCCGTCTCCTGCCGACGCCGCCATCAACGACGCGCGGCCGCGGTGCACCGTCAGCGGTCGCGCCCGAGCGAGGCGTGCGACGCCGGCGACGATCGCCTCGAACGTGGGTTCCAGCTCCGGAGGCATCAGTGCGTGCACGGGGAGCCATGGACCGGGCTCGATCCGGGCCTCGGCCCGGGCATTGCGAACCGCCCGGATCAGATCCAGCACGGCCGCCAGGTCTGCCTCGAGGGCCTCGTCGCGCTCGGCCGCACGCGGCCAGTCGGCGACGATCAGGAGGTCCGGATCCCCCGGAGCGTGGGGCAGGGTCGCCCAGAGCGCCTCGGTCACGAACGGCATCACCGGATGGAGCAGGCGGAGGTACGTGTCGAGCGCCTCGACGAGCGTCCACCACGTCGCCTCCCGCTCGGCGACCGGGACGGCATCGTCCGCGAGACGGACCTTCGCAAGCTCAAGTCCCCAGTCGCAGAACTCGGACCAGATCCCCTCGTACAGGGCGCGGGTCATCTCGGCGAACTGGAAGTCCTCGATCGCGCGGGAGACGGTCTCGGTGACGCCGGCGACCCGGGAGCGGATCCAGCGCTCCGCCGGCCCGAGCACGGCCGGATCCGGAGCGCGCCGTGGGGCGTTCGCATCGATCGTCGCCGGGCGCGCCCCCACCACGTATCGAGTCGCGTTCCAGAGCTTGTTGGCGAAGTTCCGGCCGTCCTCGAGCCTTTCCGTTCGGAACTTCTGATCGTTGCCCGGCGAGGTCCCGTGGACCAGTGCGAAGCGAAGGGCGTCGGCGCCGGACTCCGAGATCGCCTCGAGCGGATCGACGACGTTGCCCTTCGTCTTCGACATCCGCTTTCCGTACGGGTCCTTCACGAGTCCGTGCAGGTAGACCGTCCGGAACGGGACGGTCTCGGCCAGGTGGAGGCCGAGCATCATCATCCGGGCGACCCAGAAGAAGATGATGTCGTAGCCCGTCTCCATGACGGTCCCCGGGTAGTAGGCACGCAGGTCCTCGGTGTCGTCCGGCCAGCCGAGGGTCGAGAACGGCCAGAGTCCAGAGCTGAACCACGTGTCGAAGATGTCGGGATCCTGGGTCAGGACCCGCGCGGGCCGGCCGCAGGTTTCGCAGGCGTCCGGTCCTGCCTCGGCGGCGGTCACCGTGACGTGGCCGTCCGGGCAATACCAGGCCGGGATCCGGTGGCCCCACCACAGCTGGCGGCTGACGTTCCAGTCGTGGATCGAAGTCATCCAGTGCTCCCAGACCTTCTGGAAGCGGGCAGGGATGATCCCCGTTCGCCCGGATCGCGTCGCCTCGAGAGCCATGGCGGCGAGCGGGCCGGTTCGGACGAACCACTGGGTCTTGAGGCGCGGCTCGATGACGTCGTTCGAACGCTGGCAACGACCGATGAGCATCGTGTGCGGCATCGTGGCCTCGAGGTCGCCCCGGGCTTCGAGATCGGCGACGATCCGTGCCCGGGCCTGGTATCGGTCCAACCCGACGTAGCCGTCGCCGTGTTCGTTGATCGTGGCGTCGTCGGCGAGGACCGTGATCATCGGCAGGCCGTGGCGTATACCGGTCTCGTGGTCGGCCCGGTCATGGGCGGGGGTGATCTTCACGGCGCCGGTCCCGAAGGCGGGATCCACGACGTCGTCCGCGATGATCGGCACGTCACGATCGACGAAGGGGATCCGCACCATGCGGCCGACGACCGACCGGTAGCGTTCGTCGTCTGGATGAACGGCGACCGCGGTGTCGCCCAGGATCGTCTCCGGGCGCGTCGTGGCGACGCTGATCCACTCGTCCGGGCTCGGTTCAGCGGTCGCGACATCCAGCAACTGATATCGGACCGTCCAGAGCGTGCCCGTCTCCTCGGTCGGAATGACCTCCAGGTCGCTGACGCTCGTTCGGCAACCCGGGCACCAGTTGACGAGAGCCTCCGTCCGGTAGGCGAGGCCGTCCCTGTAGAGCCGGGTGAAGGCCTCGCGCACCGCCCGGGACGACGCTTCGTCCATCGTGAACCGGAGGCGACTCCAATCGAGTGACGCCCCGATCCGGCGTTGCTGGCCGAGCATGACCTCGCGCGTGGTGTCGATGAACTGCCACATCCGCTCCAGGTATCGATCGCGGCCGAGGCTCTCGCGGGTCTCCCCCTCCTTCGCGAGGATCCCATCGAGAACGTACTGGGCGGCGATCGAAGCGTGGTCGAGGCCGGGCAGCCAGAGCGTCGGCCGGCCGGCCATGCGGGCGTGGCGGACCATGAGGTCTTCGATCGTCGAGGTCAGCGCGTGGCCCAGGTGAAGCGCCCCGGTGATGTTCGGCGGCGGCTGGATGATGACGAAGGGCTCGAGCGTCTCATCGGCCCGAGAGCCGGCGCCGTCGGGGGCGAACACGTCGGCGGCCAACCAGCGCTCGTAGATCGGCCCCTCCACGGACAACGGTTGGTAGGCCTTTGCCAGTTCCGTTCGCTCGGTCATTCCCCTGCCCTGCTTCTGATCTGCCGGAGCCCGGCGATGTCCATCGACGCCCCCGAGAACAACGAAGCCCGCTCGTCCAGCGGACGAACGGGTCGTGGTACCACCTGCTGGTTCGGCTCCGGGACCGCTTCGCTCATCGCGAACGGTGTCCTCCAGGTGCCCTCTCGACGCACTATCGGGCGTCTCCCGCACGGCTCGCGAGCGACCTTCGCGCCTCCGGTCCCGCGCGGCTCGCACCATCCCGCACTCGCTCCGTGGCCGTGGAAACGTTACTCCTCTCGGTCCTCGCCGTGAGGCCCGGAGTGTAGCACGGGGACCCGACGCCTCCGGGCGTCGCGGAAGGCCCTCCGGCGGCGTCCAGCCGCCCCTTCACGAGCGTCATGCACATCTTGTCCGCCCTATCCTTGGCCTCGTGAACGCAGACGAGGTCATCGCTCGCCTGGGGCTTCGGCCGCATCCCGAGGGAGGCTGGTTCGCGGAAACCTGGAGGGCACCCACGGCAGATGCCAGGGCGCGAGCGAGCGGCTCCGCGATCCACTTCCTGTTGCGTGCTGGCGAGCGCTCCACGTGGCACCGGATCGATGCCGCCGAGATCTGGCATCACTACGCCGGCGCACCACTCGAACTGCTCATCGCGGAGCCCGACGGCGCTCCGGCGCGTACCGTGCGCCTCGGCGATGATCTGGCAGCCGGCGAGATCCCCCAGGCCGTGGTGCCACCCGGGGCATGGCAGGCGGCCACATCGCTCGGGGACTGGACGCTCGTCGGGTGCACCGTCTCGCCGGCCTTCGACTTCGCCGGGTTCGAACTGGCCGACGACGGCTGGGAGCCGGAGCCCGGATAGGCGCGTCTGGCTGCCCTGGCGCCCACAGGTCGGGCGGCCCTGGCGCCCACAGGTCGGGCGGCCCTGGCGCCACAGGTCGGGCGGCCCCGAACGCCGCGATTCATGACAGACGACACTGGACCGAGCACGAGGCCATGTCCCGTGGCCGTGGGATCCGGACAGCGTGCACGACGCTGCCCGCGATCCATGCCGGACGCTCGCAGGGGGACGCATCTGACAGGGTAGAACGAGGCGATGTGGGCCTGACGGTCACCTGAGTACCGTCTGGCAGAATCAGCCCGCCAGGCACTCCCCTACTCGCCCAGCCGCCCACGAGCCTCGTCGAGCGTTCGCAGGTGGAGGCCCATGAGGACGACACCGGCATAGCCAAGCCCCCGGGCGGCCTCTCGAACCTGGCCGGCCATCGCAAACCCCTCGTCGCGGTTCCGGCCGACGGCCCCGGGATGCGGGACACCCAAGGCCACCATCCGATCCACCCATGCCGCGCTGAACGGCGGGATGAGCGCGAGGTAGAGCGGGACACCCACCTCGCCGACGGCCTCGCGGAGTCGCGCGGCGCCTGCGCCGTCCATCACCGGGCCGGTCACGAGAAACTGCGCCCCGACGGCCACTCGTCGGGCCGCCCCGGCCGCTCCCTGTGCGGTCATCCCGACCTCGATGTGCGCTGGCGACGGCAGGTCGATCAGGTGGCGCGTGACCTCCGACGCTCGCGCGGCAGCCGGATACCCGTCCACGACATCGCCCTGCACGACCAGAAAGCTGGTCACGCCGTTTCCGACCGCCCCACGGACCTCGCTCTCGATCGCCTGGCGATTACGGTCACGGGTGCTGACGACGACGGTCGGTCGTACGGATGGCGAGTCGTGGGTGATCCGCGCCGAGAACGCGTACGGGCTCACGCGGACGGCACGGAACGGGTTGTCCGTGACGAGCACCTGGCCCCAATGGATGGCGAGGTGGCTCGTGTCGGCGTACTCCGGTGGCGTCACCTCGGCGATCGTGACGAACCGGTCCGGCGACGACAGGCGCATCAGTGGCCGGGTCCGGAGGGACCCGAATTCACGCGCTCTCGCCGCGCTCGGCGAGCCACTCTTCGTAGTTCGTCTCGTCGACGCCCTGTTCGACGTCGGACTTCGTCAGCAGCAGCGGCAGCCGACCTTCCCGGATCGTCTCGACGGTGATGATGCACTTGCGCACGTCTGTCCGTTCCGGGATGTCGAACATCACCTCGAGGAGCGCCTCCTCGACGATCGAGCGAAGCGCCCGGGCTCCGGTCTTCCGATCGAGGGCAACCTCGGCCGCCGCTTCCAGCGCACCCGGCGTGAACGCAAGGTCCACCTTGTCGAGCGAGAGGAACTTCTGGAACTGGCGCGTCACCGCGTTCTTGGGTTCGGTCAGGACCCGAACCAGGTCCTCCGCCGTGAGGGCCGCCAGGCTGACGATGATCGGCAACCGTCCGATGAACTCGGGGATCAGTCCAAATTTCAGGAGGTCCTCGGGCATGAGTTTGTCGAGGATCCTCCCTCGATCCGCCGGGCTGATCGCCCGCTCCGACCCGAAGCCGATCGAGCGCTTGCCGACCCGCTCCTCGACGATCCTCTCGAGGCCGTCGAAGGCGCCACCGCAGATGAACAGCACGTTGGTCGTGTCGATCTGGATGAAGTCCTGGTGGGGGTGCTTCCGGCCGCCCTGTGGCGGCACGTTGGCGACCGTGCCTTCGAGGATCTTCAGCAAGGCCTGCTGGACGCCCTCGCCCGAGACATCGCGCGTGATCGAGGGGTTGTCGGCCTTGCGCGCGATCTTGTCGATCTCGTCGATGTAGATGATCCCGCGCTGGGCCCGCGCGACATCGAAGTCGGCGGCCTGGATCAGGCGCAGCAGGATGTTCTCGACGTCCTCGCCGACGTAGCCGGCCTCCGTCAACGAGGTCGCATCGGCGATGCAGAACGGCACGTCGAGGATTCGAGCCAGCGTCTGAGCCAGCAGCGTCTTGCCGGAGCCGGTGGGGCCGACCAGCAGGACGTTCGACTTCTGGAGTTCGACCTCGTCGATCGCGTGCCCGGCATTGACCCGCTTGTAGTGGTTGTACACGGCAACCGACAGGACCTTCTTGGCCCGGTCCTGGCTGATGACGTACTGATCGAGCGCGTCGGTGATCTGGCGGGGATTCGGCAGCTTGGCCGCCTGCGGGCGGCCCTTGGGCTGCTCGAGCATCTCCTCGTCGATGATCTCCTGGCACAGATTGATGCACTCGTCGCAGATGTACACGCCCTGGCCGGCGATCAGCTTGCGGACCTGCTCCTGGCTCTTGCCGCAGAACGAGCAGCGATAGGGAACCTTAGGTCCCTTCGAGCTGCCGGTTGACGTCATCGTTGTCCTGTCCTGCCCACCCTTGGGCCCGAACGAGCCGGGCCTATTCCTTCGACTTCTTTGCGCTGGGCCCCTCGGACCCGCTCTTGCCGGTCTCCGCGGTTCCGCCCGCGTCGTGCGCCTGCGCGATCAGCGAGTCCCCCGAGACTGCGTAGACAGCGTCGATGATGCCATAGTCCTTTGCCTGTTCGGGCGACATGAAATGGTCCCGGTCCGTGTCGCGGGCCACATCGTCGACCTTCCGGCCCGTGTGGCGAGCGAGAATCTCGTTGTTCATCTTGACCAGCTGCTCCCATTCGCGCATCTGGATCACGGCGTCCGGGGCGTTGCCGCGGAAGCCGCCCGAGCCCTGGTGGATCATGATCCGGCTGTGCGGCAGGGCGTAGCGCTTGCCCTTTGCCCCCGCACTCAGGAGGACGGCGGCCATCGATGCGGCCATCCCGATGCAGATCGTGCTGACCGGCGCCCGCAGATACTGCATCGTGTCGTAGATGGCGAGCCCGGAATTGACGATACCGCCGGGCGAATTGATATACAGGAAGATGTCCTTCTCCGGATCCTCGGACTCCAGGAACAGGAGCTGGGCGATGATCAGGTTGGCCGTGTGGTCCTCGATCGCATCCCCGAGGAAGATGATCCGATCCCGGAGCAGCCGCGAGTAGATGTCGTACGCGCGCTCTCCGCGGCTTGAGGTCTCGATGACCATCGGGACGAGCATGGTGGGTCTTCCTCCTGCGATCTGTGAGCGGTCGCGGCTCAACCGGCCGGCTCGGCGTGGACGTGTGCGGGGTATCCGGGTTCCTCGCCGGACGCAGCGTCGTGGATGGCGCTGGGATCGGTCGCGCCGATGGCCGCGTTCGCCTCCGCAGCCGGACTGTCGAGCGCTGCGCCCGGCTGGTCCTCGAGGTGCGGCAGGGCCGGGTGCTCGGGGTGCGCGGCGAGCCAATCGGTGACGAGCTTCTCGACGAGCTGGCTGCGCCGGAGCGTGCTGCGGATGAAGTTGCGACCGCGCTCCGATTCGAAATAGGCCAGCAGCTTCTTCTCGCCGGCGTAGCGCTGGCGGGCACGGGCGACCTCGGCTTCGATGTGGTCGTCGGCCACCACAACGGCTTCGAGCTCGGCGATCTTGCCGAGCACGAGCAGGACCTTGACGCGGTGCTCGGCCCCCGGCCGGAACTCGGAATGCAGGTCGTCCTCAGTCTTGCCCACCACCTTCAGGTAGGCCTCCTCGGCAATCCCCTGCCTGGCGATCGTCGCGCGGAACTCGTCGTGCATGACCTCGACCTCCTGATCGATCAGGATGTCGGGCAGGTCGAGCGTGGCGTTGGCGACGGCGTACTCGATGATCCGGTCGGAGAACGCGTGGCGTGCCTTGTCGAGGGCGTTGCCCTCGAGACGTGCCTGGACTTCGACGCGGAGCGCCGCGAGGTCGCCGAACTCGCCCATCGAGCGTGCGAATTCGTCGTCTGCGTCGGGCAGGATCTTTTCGCGGAGCTCGCGCAGTGTCACCGCGAAGTGGGCCAGCTGCCCGGCCAGTGCTGCCTCCCCGTAATCGTCCGGAAAGGTAATGTCGAACGCGGTCTCGTCGCCGACCGACAGCCCAAGCAGGTGGGCCTCGAAACCGGGGATGAGCCGCTCATCGCCGATGATCAGGGGCATCCGCTCGGACGAGCCGCCTTCGAACGGCGTGCCGTCATGGGTTCCCTCGAAGCCGATGACCGCGTAATCGCCGTTGGCCGCTCCCCGACCTTCGACGGGAGCCAGCGTCGCGTTCTGGTCGCGCAGCTCTTCGATGACCTTGTCCACCTTCGCGTCGTCGATCGTCTCGATCTCGGGTGCGAACGGAAAGCCGCGGTAGTCGCCGAGGGTCACCTCCGGCCGCACCTGGACGGTCGCCTTGAAGATGACCGACTTGCCCTCTTCGGCCTGGATGATCTCGACGTCGGCGTTGGTGAGCGGCAGGATCCGTTGCTCGATGAGTGCCTCGCGATAGGCGTCCTGGACGAGGTGATCGACCGCATCGTCGAGGACCGCCCCGGGACCGAGCGTCCGCTCCAGCACGTTGCGGGGGGCCTTTCCGGGACGGAACCCGGGGATCTTGGTGCGTCGAGCGAGGTGCACGACCGCATGGTTCAGCGCTCGTTGGAGCCGATCGGCCGGGAGCTCGATCTCGAGCAGGATCGTGCTCCTGGGGGCCGGGGTGGTGGTGACGTTCATCGTGGCGCAGTATAGGGCGGCCCGCCCGCGCCGGCCGGATCGACCGGGGACGCGATGGTGGGCAAGAAGGGACTCGAACCCTTACGCCGCTCACGCGGCACCGGCTCCTAAGGCCGGCGCGTCTGCCGTTTCGCCACTCGCCCGCCGCCTAGGGTAGCGCGATCAACCGTCGTTGGACCCCATCCGGCGGCGTCGTTCGCGCGCCTTCGCGAGCGCGTCGGCAAATCCGGGACCGTCCGGATCGAACAGCTTCTCGGCGAGCTGCCGCCCCGCCCGGGCGGAGGCCGGTCGCACGAGGTTGGCCAGCACGCTTGCCGCGGTGGCACCCAGGTCGCTCTCGCGACGAGCTTCGGCGTGGTCCTCGAGGTAGCGGGCGAACTCGCGCTCGATCGTGCCGCGCACGCGCTCGCCATCGGTGCCCAGGCTGCGCAGGACGGCATCCACCTCCGCCGGAAGCATGGACCTGGGCAGCGCGTCGCCGGCGCCAAACACGGCCCGCTTCACGCGACGTAGCACTCGACCTGGCCCGCCGAGGAGCAGGAATGCGGCACCCGCGGCGGCCCCGGCGGTCTGGGCCGGTGCGCGCCGAATCCGGGCGGGAACGTCGACGGCCGCGCGTCCTGCCGCCTCGAGCCGCACGAGCTCCTCCGTGAGCTCGGCTCGACGCGCTAGGACTTCGGCCCGAGCGGCGTCTGTGCGCGCACCCACTCGATGGTCTCCTTCGTTGTCTCGATCGTCCCGCTCGGCCAGAAGCGGGCCTTCAGCTTGTCCACCTGGATCCCGCGGCGCACCACCACGATCGCCGAGATGACGGGCCAGGCGAGAAGCCCGCCGGTGACCCCGAGGGCCGCCGCAAGTTGGGTCCCTGCTCCGAGCGCCGCGAGGAGGACGGCCGTGACGATGCCGAGGGCGACCGCGCTGAGCCAGGCCGCGGTCACGGCCCGTCCCGGCACGCCGAGGGCGACAAGCACGACGTTGACGGCCAGAGCCACGAGCAGGAGGGTCCCGTGCAGGACGCCCCAGCCAAGCGACCCGAACAGCCAGTCACCGAGGAACAGAAACAGGCCGATCGGAAGGAGGAATCCCATGACGAGCAGGGCGCCGAATGCAATGCCCGCGAGGATGGCCACCTGGGTGACCGCGCCCATGATCTCGCCGGCTTCCGCCCTGGCGAGCTCGACATGAGCGCCCACGAGGCGCATCACCGCGCCCTTCAGCGCACCGAGCTGGGCGCGAATGCCCAACGGCGCAGGCGGCGGATCGGCCGTCGAGTGGTCCAGGTTCCCTCTCCCGTGTGCCGACGGTGACTCCGTGGGTTCGGGAATGATACCAGCGGGATTCCCCACGTCGGCTCGCCGTCGCCCTGGCCATCGCGACGCCCGACGGCGGTCGTCGGTCAGGCTGCGCCTCGAAAGCCGCCGAGGCCGAGCTGGTCCGCGGCATCGAAGAAGCCGTAGGTTCGGCGGAATGCCGGGTCCAGCGGTCGTGCGGTTCGCTCCCGTGCCAGCCGCCACAGGGACGTCTCCAGCTCGGCGATCCGGTCGGCGAGCTCGGCCGGGCCTCGCGGCGTGGGGATGTCGGCGTAAGTCCGCCGTGACCCCGGGAACCGTGCGGCGGGCGCCGGGAGACGCGGCAACGTGGCCAGCACCACGCGGGCGTGTGCCAGGGCGGCCAGTTGCCAGGACCGCACGCGCTCAATCCTGATCGGGGCGTTGGGTGTCCCTCCGAGGCCCAGGCGCACCCTGGCCTCGACGAGCGCCTCCTCACGGGCCGCGCGTCGATCCGCATCCGTGGTGGGCTCCTCCACCCGGAAGGAGGCAACCTGGGCGAGGAGATAGCGCAACTCGTCGATGCCGGCCATATCGCTGCGCAGCGCACCCTGGAACCCGGCCTGGATGTCCTGGAGGTGGGGCATTGTGGTCGTGGTCAGGTAATCGACCGCCGGACCTGGAAGGGTGCCGTCGGCGGCAACCACGTCCAGAAGCTGGCGCGTTCGACGTACCAGCTCGAGGAGTCGATCGAGGTCGGAGAATCCGCTTCGCTCGAGATCCGTCATGGCCGCATCCCACTTGCCTGTCGGGCACCGTCCGGGACGTTCCCGGATCGCCCACGATCCACTTTGCTCCGGGGCTGGGTCGACGACCAGCGGGCGATGGTCGGCCGGCCCCATGTCCGATGGTACCGGACGCTGCGGGCGGACTTTGTGCGGAACGGCTGCAGTACGCTGCGTCCATGAGCGATCCGTCTCCCGCTCGCGCGCTCGCGACGGCCGAGATCCTGAGCATCGGCTCCGAGCTGCTGGTCGGCGAGACGCGCGATACCAACAGCGGCGATGTTGCCGCGGCGCTCGCGGACCAGGGGGTGGCCGTTCGACGGATCCAGGCCCTGCCGGACGAGTTGACGATGGTCTGTGCGGCGTTCGTCCAGGCGATGTCCACGGTCGACCTGGTGGTTTCGACGGGGGGCCTGGGCCCCACGCCGGACGACCTGACTCGCGAGGCCATCGCGACCGCGCTCGGCGAGGTGCCGGTCATCGACCCCACACTCGAAACCTGGCTCCGCGGCCGCTGGACCCGGCGCCGGCTTCCGTTCCCCGCGATCAACCTCAAACAGGCCTGGCTGATCCCCTCCGCCGTCGCGATTCCAAATGAGAACGGGACGGCGCCGGGATGGTGGGTCGACCGGGGGTCCGGCCCGATCGTCGTCGCCCTGCCCGGGCCACCGAGGGAAATGCGCCCGATGTGGGAGGGCTGGGTCCTGCCACGCCTCGCGACGGAGGGCCTGGGCGTTCCCCGTGACGTGCGCACGCTCCGGCTCAGCGGGATCGGCGAATCGCAACTGGCCGATCGGCTCGGCGACGACATCCTTCGATCGAACAACCCGATGGTCGCCACGTACGCGCGCTCCGACGCCGTCGACGTTCGTATCTCGGCCGTCGACGAACCCGGTCGGGGGGCCGCGTCGCCCGCTGATCCGGGCAGCCAGCCGCGCGCCGCGGCCGAGCTGGCGGACGAGGCCGAGGCTCGAATCATGGCCGTGGCCGGCAACCACGTGTGGGCTCGCGGCGCCACGACCTGGCCGATGGCCATCGACGCAGCCCTCGCCGGCCGCGGTTGGACCCTGGCAATCGTCGAAACCGGCGCCGGCGGAAGTGTCGCCGGCCTGCTGGGAACCCTCGACGGGCTGGCCGTGGCCGAGGTTCGGTCCAAACGCAGCAGGGGGCTGGCGACGCGGGCGCACATGATCAGGATCGCCCGCGAGCAAGCGGCAACCGCCGGCGCGGACGTTGGGTTGGCCGTGGAGGCCGTCGAGCAGCGTGGCGATCTCCGGGTGACGATCGGCGTCGCCGCGCCGGACGGCGACCATGTCGAGCGCCGTACCGCCTTTCTGAGCGGCGACCAGGGCCGCGCACGGGTGGCGGTCGCGGCTGCCGATGTGCTCCTCGCGGTGCTGCGCCGATCGGCGCCGATCGGCTAGCGACGCGAGAACCGGATCAGACGTTCGAGATCCATGACCACGACCGCGTCACGATCGAGGCGGATCAGGCCATCGTCGGCAAACTGACCCAACAGCTTGTTCACGCTCTGCCGCGTGCACCCCACCATCGCGGCCAGGTCGCTCTGGGTCAACGGCAGGTCCAGGCGAAGCGCGCCATCGGCGAGTCGGGTTCCGCCTTCCCCCGCCAGGTACGCCAGGCGCGCGGCGAGGCGTCCCGCGATGTCAAGGAAGTGCAGCTCTTCCACGTGAATCGTCAGGCGACGAAGTTCCTTTGCCACGCCGACCAGCAGCGCGTCCCGGATGGACGCCTCGGCCAGAAGCGCGCGGAACCGATCGCGCGCCAGCACGAGCATTCGTGATGGCTCCATTGCCACCGCCGTCGCGGAGCGTGGCGCACCGTCGAGGAGTGCCAGTTCGCCGAAGAACTCGCCCACCTGGAGCGTGGCAAGGATGGCTTCCTCGCCTGCCTCCGATGGCAGGCTGATCTTGACCACGCCCGATTCGACGATGAACAGCGCGTTGCCGGGGTCGCCCTGGTGGAAGATGACCTCGCCTCGCCGGAACCGACGGGCCACCAGGCTGTTGGCCACGTCGCCCAGGGCGGCCGGGGCCAGTCCCGCAAAGAGGGGCACCGTGGCGAGCGTCTCGGCATGGGAAAGACTGTCCGGCATGACCGCATCGTAGGCCACGCGAGCGCCTGACGATGTGCCACTCGGAAGTTTGCCAGGCGGTCGAACTCAAGGAGTTGTCAATTCTCCGACACCTATCGCGTCGCCTGCTGGCTCTGGGGTGACCACGGGGAGCGGCACGATGCGCTCGTGGACGGTTTCGGGCGCCGGGGGATTCGATGCGCCTGACCGTACTCGGCACCGGTACGGCCCGACCAACGGCGGGCACGGCAACATCCGGTCTCCTCGTCAGATCCGGGGCGACCGCGGTGCTGCTCGACTGCGGGACGGGAATTGCCGCTCGGCTCGACCACCACCTGCCCGCGGATGCGCTGACCGCCGTGGTCCTCACCCACCTCCACGCCGACCATGCCCTCGACCTCGCTGCCCTCCGCTACCGGTTCCCGTGGGCGGACGGATCACCCCGCCGGATCCCGCTGCACCTTCCGGCAGGAGGTCGAGCGGCCGTCGTCGCGATGTCGACCGCCATCGCGGAACGACCGGGCTTCATCGAGGAGGCCTTCGAGATCAACGAGTTCGCCGCGGAAGACGAGATCCAGGTCGGCGAGCTGATCGTGCGGACGGCGCCGGCCCAGCACTACGTCACTGCCGCGTCGATCGTCGTGACCAACCCCGCGGGGCGCCGGCTCGTGTACGCCGGGGACACCGGTCCCACCGAGCGCCTGGTTGACCTCGCCCGTGACGCAGATCTCTTCATGGTCGAGGCCACGTTGCTGACGGCCGACGAGGACGATGCGGTGCGCGGTCACCTCACCGCGGACGAGGCGATCGAGATCGCCGGTCGCGCTCGTGCCGACCGCACCCTCCTCGTCCACTACCCTGCCGAGCGACGTGCGGCGCTCGTGGCCGCCTGCGCCGCCGATGGTCGGGGCATCGAAGTCGCCCTCGAGGGCATAACCGTGATCGTGAACGGGTCGGGTGCCGACGGTGGCGCGAACCCGGGGCGCGGGAGGCCGGCCCTCGTGGTCCGTCGCTAGGTCGACTCGAGTTCGGCCGCCGCCCGGCGGCGCAGTTCGAGCGCGCGCGGGCCGTCGCCGAGCAGGTCTGCGGCAGCTCGCCAGAATCCACCCGCCTCGATCGGGGCGCCCATCGCCTGCGCCTCCTCCGCGGCCTGCAGCAACAGTGGAACGGCCCGATCTCGATCGCCGGCAGCCGCCCACTGCAGCGCGACGACGCCGACGCCGACCCGTGGCTCCTGATCGGCGAGAAGCGTCGCCAGGCGGCCATGCAGAACGCGGCGCCGGCTGGCGAGCATGCCAAGGTACGCGACATCGTGGAATAGCGGATGGGCAAACCTGTGACGATCCGGTACGTCGGTGCCGGCCACGAGCCGGGCATCCTGGAGGCGGCCCAGCGTCGCCGGGACGAGCGGCCGCTCGAGCAGGTTCGCGACGACCGCCGTGTCGAACGACATGCCGACCACAGAGGCAACTTCCATCACTTCGCGGCCGTCCGCGTCGAGCGCGTCGATGCGCGCTCCCAGCAACGACCGCAGCGTCAGCGGGAGTGAGTCCCCCGCGTCGGGCCTGACCCGCGCGAGGCGCCCGTCCCGCTCACCCAGCGAGCCGTCATCGAGGCCGGCCCGGACCGTCTCAACGACGAACAGGGGATTTCCCGCGGTTCGGTCGTGGAGGCCGTGCAGGTCGTCGTCGTCGAGGCGGAGTCCGGCAACCTGCTCGACAAGTTCCTGCGTCTCGGGCAGGCCCAGACCGGCCAGATCGATCGGGTCCGGCGACGTCTCGATTGCCCAGGCGGGCACGGCCTCATCACGCGTCGTCGCGACGACCAGAAACGGGCCTTCCAGCCACATGGGGATCAGCTCGGTCATGACCTCGGCGCTCGAGCGATCGATCCAGTGGGCGTCCTCGATCACGATCACCCGGGGCCCGAGCTCATCGCGCAGCCTGGCGGTATAGGCCGCGGCCGCCTCCACCACGCCGGCCCGAACGACCGCCGGGTCGGTCGGAGCGAAGGCCGCCTCCTCCTCCCACCCCGAGAATTCCGCATCGCGGGCGACCGCGGCGATCGCCCCGGCCATGCGCCGTGCTGCGGTCGGATCGACCTCGGGCGTGAACAGCCAACGCCGCGTGAGCGACCCGGAATCGGTGCCGACCTCATCTGCCAGCTGCTGCGCGAGTGCCCTGATGAAACGATAGGGTTCCGCGGTCCCGTACGAGACGTTGTCCACCCACGACCAACGCACCCCGCGGTCACGGGCATAGCCCGCAAGCTCCTCGACGAGTCGTGACTTTCCGACGCCCGCCGGTCCCATGATGAAGAGCGCGCGGCCGTGTCCGGATGCCACCGCGTCATCCAGTGCGGAGGTGAGCGTTGCGAGCTCGCCTGCACGGCCGACCAGGGACCCGTGAGACACGGGCAACCAGGCCGCGCCGACCATCTCTCCCTCGATGGCCATGACGTGCACTTCGTGGGGCTGGCCACGCAGAACGATCTGGCCGCGGTCGTCCACGGCGAGCGGACGGCGGGCCGCATGCACCGTCGCGGCGTCGGCCAGGATCTCCCCGGGTTGCGCAATCTCCTGCAGTCGCGCCGCGGTCACGACCGCGGGACCGGTCAGTGAGACCGCGGGGAGGCCCTCGGTATCGCGGCGCCCGGCGACAACCTCGCCGGTCGCCAGCGTGATCCGCACCTGGAGCGGGTCCACGCCGCCCGTCGCTGGGACGCGACCGAGTGCATCCCGCACGGACAGGGCACAGCGGACGGCGCGCAAGGCGTCGTCTCCGTGGGAACGCGGCGAGCCGAAGACCGCAAAGACCGCGTCCCCGATGAATTTCTCGACCGTCCCGTCGTATCGCCTGATGGCCGCGGCCATCGCCTCGAAGGCAGCGTCGACGCGCTGCTGGACGTCCTCGGCGTCATGCTCTGCGACCAGCCGGACGTAGTCGACAAGGTCGGCGAAGAGTGCCGTGACGATCCGCCGGTCACCGACGATCGCCCTCGGGCCATCGTGCGTCCGATCGATGCGCCGGCCACACTGGGCGCAGTAGCGAGCCGTCGAGCCGACCGTCGACCCGCACGCGGAGCAGTGCATCGGGCCTCCCTCTCCCGCCGCCGGGCTTGCGCCCGGGCGCGCAGTCTACGCCCGTGCCGCGCCAGCGCGATACCGATCGGATCAGGCGATGGTCAGGACCGGCTGACCTGCCGCCTCGGCGGCACGGACGCTCATCCGGGCCGCGACGGTCCTGGCCAGGGCGCTGAGGGCGACCGCTGCCGGACCCGGCTCACGCTGGGCAACAGCCGGGATCCCGACGTCGCCGCCTTGCCGAACCGTGATATCGAGGGGAATGCCGCCCAGGTACTCGAGTCCATGCTCTGTCGCAAATCGCTCGCCACCCCCGCGGCCGAAGATGTCGGTCGCGTCGCCACAGTGCGGGCAGACGAAGGAGGTCATGTTCTCGACGACGCCGATGACCGGTACGCTCATCCGCTTGAACATGGCCAGGGCCTTCGTGACATCCGACAGGGACACCTCCTGCGGCGTCGTGACCAGGACGGACCCGCTGATCGGAACCGCCTGCGCCAGGGTCAACTGGGCATCCGACGTCCCCGGTGGCAGGTCGATCACGAGGTAGTCGAGGTCGCCCCACTCGACGTCGCGCAGGAACTGTTGGATCGCGCCGCCGACCAGTGGCCCGCGCCAGACGATGGGTTGTCCTTCCGGCACGAAGAACTGGATCGAGATGCACTTCACGCCGTGGCGCTCGAGGGGCAGGATCTTGTTGTTCTCGCTGGCCGTCGGCTGGCCCTGGATACCGAGCATCAGGGGGATGTTCGGCCCGGTGATATCGGCATCGAGGAGGCCGACTGTCGCCCCGGACTGGGCCAACGCGACGGCCAGGTTGACGCTGACGGTGGTCTTGCCCACGCCGCCCTTGCCCGAGGCGACGGCGATGATGTTCTTGACGCCGGGGACCAGTTGCTGCGGCTGCGCCGGCGCGGCCCGGCGAACCATGGCACCCCACGTGATGTCGATGGCCGTCGCGCCGATCGGGCCGAGGGCGCCGCGCACGTTCGTCTCGATCTCGTCCTTCAGCGGACAGGCGGGCGTGGTGAGTTCGATCGTGAACGCGACGCTCGAGCCATCGATGCGCAGGTCCTTGATCATGTTCCGACTGATCAGGTCGCCGCCCAGTTCCGGCTCCTCGACAGTACGGAGAGCATCGTTGACCGCGGCTTCGGTGAGCATCGTCATCGTCGAGTCATTCCCTTCGCAGCGTACCGGAACTCCCGGCGCCGACCTTCTGACGGCCGGAACGTCGTAATCGTACCCGCCCGATCGAATCCCGTCGCTTGCGGCTCCCGGGGCCTGCGGCGACTCGGCAGAACCCCGACCGAGCTCGAGTCGCCCGGCACGCGGCTGCTCGCGCGTGTCGGCCACTTGACAGTCCGACGACCCGCTTCGCAGCATTACTTTGACGAGTGCACGATTTTCGGGCTCGTTGGTCGCGTGTGATTCGAAGTTCGAAGCTTGGTCGCCTTGACAGCCCCTCGGCTCCGGTCCTACGATCCGGGCCACCGACCCGGCACGCCAGCGGGGTGCACGCGGCCCATCGGGGACCGGGCCGTGACCGTTCTGGCACTCGATGGACGAATGGAGAACCAGATCCGCGTGTCCGATGTCGACGTTCGCCTCGTCCAGGTGGTCAAGAAATTCGGTGATGCCGTCGCGGTCGACCACGTCGACCTCGAGGTCCGCGACGGGGAATTCTTCAGCCTCCTCGGTCCATCGGGCTGCGGCAAGACGACGACCTTGAGAATGATCGGCGGCTTCGAGGAGCCCACGTCCGGGCTGATCGAACTCCAGGGTCAGGACGTCACCTGGCTCCCGCCGTACAAGCGCAACGTCAACACGGTCTTCCAGAGTTACGCGCTCTTTCCCCACCTGTCCACGTTTGAGAACGTGGCGTTCGGGCTGCGGCGCAAGGGTCTCAAGTCATCCGAGATCGCGGGGCGCGTGACCGAGATGCTCGAGCTGGTCGAGCTGCCCGGGTTCGAGAAGCGCAAGCCCGGACAGATCTCGGGCGGACAGGCCCAACGGGTCGCCCTGGCGCGTGCGCTCATCAACCGGCCCGCCGTCCTCCTTCTCGATGAGCCGCTCGGCGCCCTCGATCTCAAGCTCCGCAAGCAGATGCAGGTCGAGCTCAAGCGGATCCAGCAGGAGGTTGGGATCACCTTCATCTACGTGACCCATGACCAGGAGGAGGCGATGACGATGTCCGATCGAATCGCCGTGATGAACAACGGTCGCTACGAACAACTCGGCGATCCCGAGAGCCTGTATGAGCGGCCTGAGACCCGGTTCGTGGCCGGGTTCCTGGGCGTCAGCAACCTCCTCCCTGCCACGATCGTCGGGACCGACGGTGGCTATGCCGCGTGCCGCCTGGCGAATGATCAGACGGTCCGGGTCCCGGCCGCACTGACCCGGGGGGCACAGCGCGTCGACGTCGGGATTCGACCCGAAAAGATTCGACTCAGTGCCCCGGGTGAAAGCACCGGCGGGCAGGAGAATCGGATGTCGGGCACCATTCGCGATGCGTCGTATATCGGCGTGAGCACGCAATACATCGTCGAGGCGCGGGGCGGGACCCGCGTCACCGTCTACGAGCAGAACGTCGAACGCGCGACCCGGGACGAGCTCTGGCAGGTCGGCACGGACGTCGACCTGACCTGGCTCCCGGATCATTCGTTCGTTGTCGAAGCGGCCAAGCCCGGGGAATGAGAGGAGCACCATGATCGAGCGAGCAATGGGAATCGGCGGCACAGCCCTCACGCGTCGGACCTTCCTCCGGGGATCGGCCCTGGCCGGCACGGGAGCGTTCATCGCCGCCTGCACCGGGGGCTCTACACCGGCGCCCGCCTCAGATGCGGCCCCGACTCCGAAGACGGTCACCGGGCCGCTCAAGTTCGCCAACTGGACCGCGTATGTCGACCTGGCCGGCGCGGCCTACGATGCGGGCGTGTACGAGCCCGGCTCGTCGCCGACGCTCGAGTCGTTCAAGACCGAGTACGGCGTCGAGGTCGACTATGAAGAGAAGATCGACGGGAACAGCTCGTTCGTCGAGACGATCAAACCCGCACTCGTGGGTGGCCTCGCAACCGGCTGGGACCTGATCATCCTGACCGATTGGATGGCCTCGAAGCTGGTCGATAGTGGCTGGACCGAGAAGATCGACCAGGACAACGTCCCGAACTGCACGGCGAACCTGCGCGACGCGCTGCGCAATGCCGCCTGGGACCCGAACAACGACTACCACTACCCGTGGCAGTCGGGCATGACCGGGATCGGCTACAACGCCACGGCGTTCAGCGACAACGGGCTGACGGCGCCGACCAAGCTGGCCGACCTGTGGAGCGTCCCACCCGACAAGCTGACGTTCCTCGACGAGGCGCGCGACACGTTCGGCCTGACCCTCCTGAAGCTCGGGATCGAGCCCGATCCGGCCAAGGTCACCGCGGACGACCTTCAGAAGGTCGCCGACGACATCCAGCCGCTCGTGGATGGAGGCCTCCGGTTCACGGGGAACTCGTACCTCCAGGACTTCGGGCAGAAGAAGGTCTGGGCCGCGTACGTCTGGTCGGGCGACCTCGCGTCGTCTGCCGGTGAGGACGACTTCTTCGTCTTCCCTGAAGAGGGCACGATGATCTGGACCGACGACATGCTCATCCCCAAGGGCGCGGCCAACAAGTACACGGCGGAGCTGATGATGAACTACGTCTACGACGTGGCGATCGCAGCCCAGATCGCGGCATACGTGTATTACGTCTCCCCGGTCAAGGGCACCGCCGAAGCGATCCTGGAGCTCGATCCCGACGCCGCGAGCAACGATCTGCTCTTTCCGGGCGACGAGATCGTCGCCAAGCAACGCAACTTCCAGTCGCTCTCGACGGAGCTCGAGGACAAGATGAACGAGCTCTTCGCGACCCTGTCCGGCCTGTAGACCGACGACGAGCTCGAACGGATGGCCACCGTCACTGGCGCAGCACCCCAACCGGGTCTGCGCCAGCTGATCGGTCGGGCCGTCCCGTATCTGCTGCTGGCGCCGGGAATCGCCTGGCTCATCCTGTTCTACGCGATTCCCAGCCTGCAGATGTTCCTGTACTCGGTGTCGACCGGATCCCTCGAGGAGGGGTTCGTCCTGTCGTTCACGCCTGACGCGTACGTCAAGGGCATCACGCAGTTCCGGACGCAGTTTGGCAATTCGCTCCTGTACGGCGGAACTGCGACCGTCCTGACGATCATCATCGGATTCCCGGTCGCCTATACGATCGCGTTCCGCGGCGGGCGCTACAGGAACCTGATCCTGTTCATGGTCATCGCACCGTTCTTCACGAGCTTCCTGATCCGCACGATCAGCTGGAAGATCCTGCTGGGCGATGAAGGCCCGTTGCTCGGCCCGCTGAAGCACACGATCGGGATCCTGCCTGGTACGTTCACGCTCACCGGGACGCCGGTCGCCGTCGTCGCCGGGCTGACCTACAACTTCCTCCCATTCATGATCCTGCCGCTGTACGTGGCGCTGGAAAAGATCGATGTTCGCCTCATCGAGGCGGCCCAGGATCTCTACGCGACTCGCTGGGGTGCCTTCCGGCGAGTGACCCTGCCGCTGGCGCTCCCCGGCGTCTTCGCCGGATCGATCCTGGTGGCCATCCCGGCGATGGGCGACTTCGTCAACGCCGAACTGCTGGGCAGCCCGCAGACGCGGATGATCGGCAACGTCATCCAGAATCGGTTCCTCATCCAGAACGACTACCCGGTCGCGGCCGCGCTGTCGTTCATCCTGATGTTCGGGATCCTGGCCGCCGTCACGATCTACGCCCGGTTCCTGGGCACCGAGCGGTTGACCGGGTAGCGCGATGGCGTCAGCTGCCACTTCCACGTCTCGCGGCAGGCCAGAGGGTTCCCTCGGCGACCGGATCGGCCGTCGGGTCGGCCACCTCGCGCTCCCGGTATTCACCAGCCTGGCGATCTTCTACCTGCTGATCCCGATCATCGTGATGATCGTGTTCAGCTTCAACAAGCCGTCGGGCAAGTTCAACTACACCTGGAACGAGTTCTCGATCGACGGCTGGCTGCATCCGCTCGATTGGCCCGGACTGCCTGAATCGCTCCTCGCCAGCCTCGGCGTCGCCCTGCTCGCCACGGTGATCGCCACGGCGCTGGGAACGCTCATCGGCCTGGCCCTCACGCGCTACGCCTTCCGCGGCCGCGGGCTCCTGAACGGCGTCATCTTCCTGCCGATGGCGACCCCGGAGCTGGTCCTCGGCGCGAGCCTGCTGACGCTGTTCGTGGCCACCGCGCTGCCGCCCCTGCGGGGCAATGTTCCGACCCTGTACCCCACCGGATTCTCCACGATCCTGATCGCCCACGTGATGTTCAACATCAGCTACGTCGTCGTCACGGTGAAGGCCCGCCTCGCCGGGTTCGATCGCCGACTCGAGGAAGCGGCGATGGACCTCGGCGCCAACGAGTGGGTCACCTTCTGGAAAGTGACGTTCCCGCTCATCCTTCCGGGCGTCGTTGCCGCGGCGCTTCTCGCGTTCGCCCTCTCGATCGATGACTTCATCATCACGAGCTTCGTGTCGGGCACGCAGAACACGTTCCCGATCTGGGTCTACTCCATCATCCGGAACGCGCTGCCGGTCCAGATCAACGTGATCGGCTCGATCATCTTCCTCGTCGCCGTCGGCTACGTCAGCCTGACCACCATCCGCAGCGCACACGCACAGCGGTGACGCTCCCCGACTCCTCGGTGGTCCCCGCGGTGTGGAGCCGGATCACCAACCTCACCGTCGATCGGGGCGATGGATCGTGGCTCACCACGACCGACGGCGAGCGCTATCTCGACTACAGCTCGGGGATCGGCGTCACCAATACCGGTCATGCCCACCCGCGCGTGGCCGCCGCGGTCGCCGCCCAGGCAGCAAAACTCCTTCACGGCCAGCAGAACATCATGTTCCACGAGCCGGGGCTTCGCCTGTACGAGCGCCTGGCCGGGATCCTGCCCGGCGGTCCGTGGCAGGCCTTCCTGTCCAATTCCGGGGCGGAGGCGGTCGAGGCGGCCGTGAAGCTGGCGCGCGTGGCGACGGGACGTCCGGTGATCATCGCGTTTCGTGGCGGGTTCCACGGGCGCACGGCGCAGACGATGGCGCTGACAACGGCCAAGGACGTGTACCGGGCGGCCTTCGAGCCGCTCCCGGGGTCCGTCTACCACACGCCGTTCCCGTACTGCTATCGCGCAGCCGGCGGGGCTCATGCCCCGGACGCCGGCTGTACCTGTGACTGGGAAGCGCAGCTGGACCTGCTGTTCCACCAGGTCATCTACCCGGACCGCGTCGCAGCGATCATCGTGGAGCCCGTCCTGGGAGAGGGTGGCTACATCGTCCCCTCCCCGACGTTCCTCCCGCGGCTCCGCGAGATCACGCGACGGCACGGGATCCTGCTCATCGCCGACGAGGTCCAGACCGGGTTCGGGCGGACCGGCGAGATGTTCGCCGTCCGTCACTGGGATGTCGAGCCGGACATCCTGGTCATGGCCAAGGGCATCGCGTCCGGGCTGCCGCTGTCGGGGATCCTCGCGCGCCGCGAGCTCTTCGATGCCTGGAAGCCGGGGACCCACGGCGGCACGTATGGGGGGAACGTCGTGTCCTGCGCAGCGGCACTGGCGACCCTCGACGTCATCGAGGACGAGGGACTCGTGGCGAATGCCCGTGCGCGAGGCGCCCAGCTGGCGGGCGGTCTGCGCGAGCTCGCCGCCGACTACCCGGTGATCGGGGACGTTCGCGGCCTCGGCTGCATGGTCGCGATGGAGTTCGTTCAGCCCGGCGTCGGCGACGGGCGCACGCCCGATCCGGAGCTTGCCAGGGCGGTGATTGCCGGCGCCCTTGAGCGCAACGTGATCGTCCTGTCGGCCGGATCCTACGGCAACGTGGCGCGGATCATCCCGCCGCTCGTCACGACGGCCGCCGAGGTCGATCACGCGCTCGCCGTCCTCGAGGACAGCCTGCGCGCCGCGACGGCTTGAGTGGGGCCGGGACGGCGAAGGCGATGGCGGACGATGGGCTGACGCCAGAGGAACGTTCCCGGCTTGATCGTTTCGCGGGCGCATTCGATCGGATGAGCGCGAGCGAGTACGCGCTGTTCGCCGTGGACGGACGCGACGCAAGCACGCGCGAGGCCGTTCGGGCGGCGAGCGCGATGCTCGGCCACGGAGCGCGGGACGTCGCGGTGCGATCGGCCGTCGTGGCGTTCAGCGAGGCGGCGGCCCAGGCCTACGATCGGCGCCTGAACATCCCCAACGCGTTCATGCTCTACCAGGTGTTGCCGGGACTTCCCGACGATCGGGTCCGCTTCTTCGCATCGCTCGAACGCGCGGTCGTCGGCCTCATCCTCTGGGACGCCCTCGACGACGCGCACCTTGGCGCGCTCCTCGGTCCGTGGGCGGAGACGGTCGAGCGCGCCGGGATCGGATGAGCGCTTACCGCGGGCCCGAACCGATCTCGCCCGACCGCCTCGAGATCCTGCCCGCCACCACGGATCGCTGGCCCGACGTGGTCGCGCTCCTCGGTGGAGACGGCGACCGCGGCTGTTGGTGCCAGGCCTGGCGCGGCTCGGACTCGCCGCTGGGGCGGGGCGACCCGGCCCGGAACCAGATGCTCCTGCGATCCCAGCTGGCGAACGACGACTTCGCGCCCGGGCTGATCGCCTATCTCGACGGCGAGCCGGTCGGGTGGTGCGGCCTTGGTCCACGGACGGCGATGCCCCGGCTGGTCCGCTCGCGGACGATCCCGTCCGTCGACGACCTTCCGGTCTGGTCGATCGGGTGCTTCCGGATCCGCGTCGGCTACCGGCGCCGGGGCGTCGCGCGGGCACTCCTGGCCGGTGCCGTGGAGTACGCCCGGCAGATGGCCGCGCCCGCCGTCGAGGCATATCCCATCGATGCGGAGGGGGCGCGCGTCGACGTCGGGTTCGGGTTCGTCGGCTTCACCTCGACATTCGAGGCGGCCGGGTTCCGACGGGTCGTGGTCACGGACGCGCACAGCGCCGGGCGGGTGCGCTGGCTCATGCGACTCGATCTCACGAGCTGATCCGGGGCTCAGCCGCGCAGGTGGTCGAGGGTCGCCTCGTGGATGAGCCCGTTCGACGTGACGAAGCCCGGACCTTCGAGCGACCGCCGGCCCTCGACATCGGTCACCCGACCGCCGGCCTCCTCGACGATGAGCATCGGCGCCGCGATGTCCCAGGGCGAGAGGCCCACCTCGACCATCGCCTCGGCGGCCCCTTCGGCCACGAGCGTGTACCCCCAGAAGTCACCGAAGCCGCGATCGCGCCAGGCCGCGTCCAGCCAGCGGGTAAACCCGGGGACCAGGGGCGAGGCCAGCAGGTCGCGGGCCGAGCCGTACACAACCTGCGCGTCCGCCAACTCCGCAACTGCCGAGACCTGCAGGCGACGCGGCGCAGCCGTGCCGGGTGCGCCCACCGACCAGGCTCCCCCGCCCCGCCAGCCATACCAGCGCTCGCCGAGCGCCGGTGCCGAGATCACGGCCGCCTGGAGCTCCCCGGCCCGTTCCACGGCGATCAGGGTCGCGAAGTGGGGCACTCCGCGCATGAAGTTGTGGGTCCCGTCGATCGGATCGATGTACCAGCGGACGTCGGCGCTGCCCGCCTCGGTCCCGTACTCCTCGCCGACCAGGCCGTGATCTGGATGGGCCGCGGAGATCCGTTCGCGAATCACCTGCTCGGCGGCCCGATCGGCCTCGGTCACCCACGAACGGTCCGGTTTCTGGTTCATCACCATGTCGCGCCGGAAGTGGCGGAGCGCGACGACGTCGGTCTCGTCGCAGATTGCCAGCGCAAGATCCACCCAGCCGCGCAGTTCGTCCGCCGAGCCGTCCCTCAGCGACGCACTCCACTCGGGTCCGTAGGCGTCGCCAGACTTCATGAGCGGATCCTGGTTCCTTCCGGGTCGTAGAGCGGCTCACGGGCGACCTCGAATCCGATCCATTCGCCGAAGATATCGATCTCGCCGCGGGTGCCGATCGCCGCCCCGTCGGGCGGCAGGTACGCGTAGGCGATGGACCGCTCGACCGCGAAGCCGTAGCCCCCACTCGTGACGCGTCCGACGATCGCGCCCTCGACCCGGACCGGTTCGTTGCCGAGTGCGACCGAACGTGGATCGTCCAGGACGAGGCCGCGCAGGCGTTTGCGCGGACCGGCCGCCTTCGCGGCCATCAGCGCGTCCCGGCCGATGAAGTCGGTCCCCTTGTCGAGCGCCACCGCAAACCCGAGGCCCGCCTCGTAGGGGGTTTCCTCGGGCGTGATGTCGCTGGACCAGACGCGGTAGCCCTTCTCCAGGCGCAGGGCATCGATGGCGCGGTAGCCGGCGGCGGTGAGGCCGTGGGGCCGACCGGCCTCCCAGAGGCGGGCCCAGAGCGCTCGGCCGTACTCCGCGGGCGGGTAGAGTTCCCAGCCCTGCTCGCCGACGTAGGTCACGCGCAACGCGAGGACCGGGATCTCGCCGATCGTGATCTCGCGGGCGGTCATGTAGGGGAAGCCGGCATCGGACACGTCGTCCCTGGTGAGCGGCCCGAGGATGTCCCTCGCGCGCGGTCCCCACAGACCGAAACAGGCCCGGGCAGACGTCGCGTCACGGATGTCGACCGAGCCGTCATCAGGCCGGTGCTTGCGGATCCACCCGAGATCGTGGTTGCCGAAGGCCGTCCCGGTGACGATCAGGAAGCGATCTTCGGCGAGCCGCGTGACCGTGAAGTCGCACTCGATCCCGCCCCGCTGGTTCAGCATCTGCGTGTACACGATGCTGCCCACCCCTCGATCGATGTCGTTGGCGCACAGACGCTGGAGGAACGCAACGGCTCCACGGCCGTCCACCTCGATCTTGGCGAAGCTCGATTCATCGAACAGTCCGGCGGCCTTCCGTGTGGCCAGGGCTTCGGCACCGATCGCCGGGCTCCAGTGCTCGCCGGCCCAACCGCGCGGGCGGACGGCCTCGAGCGTCGCCCGATCCGAGACGCCCGCGCCGTCCTCGTTCGGGGTGAACCAGTTGGGCCGTTCCCACATCGACTTCTCACCGAACACGGCGCCCAGCGCCGCGACCGCGTCGTATGCCGGCGACAGCCGGAGCGGCCGCGCGGCCTCCCGCTCCTCATTCGGGTAGTGGATGTCATAGTAGGTCGCGTAGTTCTCGAAGGTCCGTGCCAAGGTGAGCTTCTGGCTGCGGTACTGGCTCCCGAACCGCCGGATGTCCATCTTCCAGAGGTCGAGCTCCGCCTCCCCATCCACGATCCAGTGCGCCATCTGCTGGCCGATGCCGCCGGTTCCGGCGATCCCATGAGCACAGAAACCGGCTGCCACGAAGAACCCACGGACCTCACTCTCGCCGAGGATGAAGTCGTTGTCCGGCGTGAATCCTTCCGGCCCGTTGATCATCCGGGTCACGCCGGCGTCGGCGATGGATGGAACCCGACGGATCGCCCCTTCCATGATCGCCTCGAACCGCGGCCAGTCCGGATCGAGCAGCCGGTGGTTGAAGTCGGCGGGGATACCGTCGAGGGACCACGGCTGCGGGTCGCGCTCGTAGCCGCCCATGCACAGCCCGCCGACTTCCTCGCGGAAGTAGCACAGGTTGTCGGGATCGCGCATCGTCGGCAGTCCGGAGTGGACGCCGTCGATCGTGTGGGTGAACAGGTACTGGTGGGCCATCGGGATGATCGGCACCGTCACGCCGGCCATGCGGCCGATCTCCGGGGCAAACATCCCGCCCGCGTTGACGACGACGTCGGCCGCGATGGTGGACCGCTCGCCGCGATGTTCCACCTCGACGCCGCTGACCCGACCCCGCCCCACGTTCACGCCCACGACCCTTGTGTGCTGGCGGATCTGCGCGCCGCGCGAACGCGCGCCAGCGGCAAGCGCCTGGGCGAGGCCGGATGGATCGAGCCAGCCGTCCGTCGGAAGCCACACGGCACCGAGGACACCGTCGGTGGTCATCAGCGGGAAGCGATCCTGCGCTTCCCGCGCGGAGATCAACTCGAGGGGCAGCCCGAATGTCTTCGCCCAGCCCGCCTGGCGCTGCAACTCCTCGTAGCGTGCCCGGCTCGATGCCAGTCGCAGTGAACCGACCTCGTGCCACGACACGTCCACGCCCGTCTCGGCGCTGAGGCGCCGGTACAGGTCGGCGCCGTACATCATCATCCGCGTCAGCGTCGTCGTGGAGCGCAACTGACCCACGAGGCCGGCGGAGTGGAAGGTCGAACCGGAGGTCAGCTCGGCGCGGTCGACCAGGATGATGTCGGTCCAGCCGAGTTCCGCGAGGTGGTAGGCGATCGACGTCCCACCGACGCCTCCGCCGATGATGACGGCCCTGGCGTGTTCGACCACGTGGTTGACGTTCCTTTCCGCTTCGAGGGATCGACCGACTCCGGAGCCCGAACCGACTCGCGCAGGGTAGCGGGTCACGAACCCGGCGCGCTCGACCTCCCGTGGGTCAGTGGCAGGTCGCCGACCCGTGATCGCTGAATGACCCGTCGACGCTGATGAATTGCCAGTCGTACGACGCCTGGTGGAGCGTCATCTTGAGGACACCGTGGGCGAGCGATGAGCGGATGACGCTGTTGGCCACCGGCGCCTCGAACGCCCGGAGTGGCGCCCCTCCGGTTCCAACGACGAACTCACGGATCCCGTCTGTGGCCGGCCGGCCGTCGGGATCCTGGGGCGCGAAACGCTCGTAGTCGTGATCGTGGCCGTTGATCACAACATCGACCCCGGCGGCGTAGAGCACCTGCCAGAACGGATCGACGTCCCTGTCGTTACCGTGGAAGCCAGAGCTGAAGCGGGGGTGATGCCAGATCGCCACCGTGCAGCGCGTTCGAGAGGCCGCCAGCTCCGCCGCCAGCCACGTGCCCTGCGGCGATTCCGGCCCGCATCCGCCGATGTCGCCACAGTTCGAATCGAGAACGATCACGTCCCAGCCGCCCAGCTCGGTGGCATGCCAGCTTGCGTCCGCTGGGCCGGCGCGCGACCCGAACGCGTCGCGGTATCCGGCGAGGCCCTTGGTCCGATGGTCGTGATTACCGGCCGACGGCAGAGTTCGCGCGAGGTGCCGGCCCCACGACGGCGCGTAGCAGTCTCGATACTCATCCGCCGTCCCCGAATCGTAGGCATTGTCCCCGGCCGTGAAGACGGTGCCGTCGATCCCGTCGAGCAGGTTGGCGGTCGCCTCGTCCGCGTCGCCGCTGCAGGTGGCGATGTCGCCCGCGCCCACCAGGGTGACCGTCGGGGGCGTGGTCGCCACCGGCGAACCGGTGACGGTCGGGTGGGTCGTCGGAGTCGTTGACGGGATCGCGGTCGAAGCCGGGCCGCTCGGGTCCGGGACGCCCGCGTCGCGGAAGACGCCAAGGCCGGCAGCCGCACCGACGAGGAGCACGAGGGTCCCGAGGAACACGATGGGTAGCAGCAGCGCAGATTGAACGGGCCGCCGTGGGTTGGGTTCCATGTGCCGAAAGCGTAGCGGGCCTGGCGGTGGAGCGCGGGCGACGGCTCGTCGACCTCTCCCGCCCCCTTCTCTCGACAGGCGTTCGCACTCCGGCGATCATGCCGGGCATGCCGCACAACCTTGCGAGACGGGGCACCTGGTGACCACGATCGAGGAGGTCGTGGCCGCCGTGGGGGACTGGGCCGGTCGCTCGGTGGGAATTCAGCCGCTGCCGGGTGGCCTGACCAATCGCAACTACATCGTGACCGTTGACGGCGAGCGAACGGTCATCCGAATTCCCGGTGCGGAGTCGGAGCTCCTCGCGATCGACCGGACGAACGAGGCGCAGAACACGCGCGGCGCGGCGGAGACCGGCGCAGGAGCTCCGGTCCTGCATGAGCTCCCGCAATTCGGCGTCCTCGTGCTCGGATTCATCGATGGACGGACGATGTCGAACGAAGCCTTTGCCGCCCCCGGAATGCCGGCACGTGTCGCCGCCGTGCTTCGCCGGCTGCACGCCGGCCCGCGATTCCTCCACGACTTCGACATGTTCCGACTCGTTGAGCGGTATCTCGGGGTCGTTGACGAGCGGGCCATCAGGATCCCGGATTGGTACCGGGATGCCCTGCCGGCCGTCGCCAGGATCGAGGCTGCGATGGCCGCCCGGCCGCTGGCGACCGTCCCGTGCCACAACGACCTGCTGGCCGAGAACTACATCGACGACGGGACGGACCTGCGGATCATCGACTACGAGTACAGCGGCAACAACGACCCGACGTTCGAGCTCGGCAACACGTGCCAGGAGCTCGGCTGGGACGAGGCTCGGGTGCGTCAGCTGTGCGCCGCATACTTCGGAGAGGCCACGCCGGCACTGGTGGCCCGGATGCGCCTCAACATGATCATGTCGGACGTGGGCTGGACGCTGTGGGCGGCGATCCAGGCCCGGATCAGCCCGATCGAGTACGACTTCTGGGGCTGGGCCGAGGAGCGCTGGGCGCGGGCGACCGCGATGCTCGATGGCCCCGACTTCGGGGATTGGCTGCGCGACGTCCAGGGCTGAGGCGCCGAGGACGGCGGCTCAGCCCTGCGCCCAGGACGGCAAGCGGCCCGGTCGGCGCTGCCGACCGGGCCGCTCGAACGCTCACCTGAGCCGTTGGATCACTCCGGCGGGATCTCCTTGAACGCATACCCGACGTTGATGCCGCTCGACCGTCGGACGTAGACCGTCACGAGATACCAGCCGAGCGAGAGGAGCAGGACGCCACCCACGATCCAGTAGGCGAGGTCGCTGGTGAGCCCGAGCGTGTCGTTGGTCATGAACGCCAACAGGAACAGCGCGCCGGCGATGGCACCGATGACACCGACGACGGTGACCAGCGGGAAGCCGCCGATCTTGTACGCGGCTCCCGGCGACGCCTCGTAGAGCGCCTTTGCCCGGAAGGGCAGGAGGGCGCCGGCAATGGCCGTCCCGACGAACACGTACCCGCAGGCGAACGTCACGCCGAGGGTCAGCGAGGCCCACGAGGTGGACTCGCCGTCGGCGCCCTGGAGGGCAAAGTTGTTGTACAGGTAGATGACCGGGAGGCTCGCGACGAAGTAGATGACGTGCGCGTTGACCGGCGTGTGGAAACGCTCGGACACGCGGCTGACCATCTCGGGGAGCATCCGGTCGAGGGACATCGCGACCATGACCCGGGTCATGCCGATGTAGCAGTTGTGGACGATCTGGTGGCCGTTGAGGATGAACCCGGCGGCGATGACGATCGTCACGATGGGGTTGTTCGCGATCGCGGTCGCGATGATGTTCGGCCAGAGGTACGAACCGGCGAGCGATGCCTCACCGACACCGTACCAGTAACCGGACCCGGCCACGTAGAGGAACTCGGTTCCGACCGAGTTCTCCAGCACGAGCGCGAGCACGGCGAGCAGGGTCCCGGTCAGGAGCAGGGCACCCACGATGATGAACACCTGGCTGCGGAACGAACCGGCCGACTTGATCTCACCGTTCTGCTGGGACGAGTAGGTCGCCCACTGGAGCGACGTCCACGCGATCGGTGCGATGAGCAACGTCGCGAGGAGGCTGAACGCGGGGTTGAGGTTGACCTCGGCGGCCAGCGCGGCTGCCGTTGCGTCCGCCGTGAAGGTCCCCGAACCGCCGATGGCGGCCGAGAACGAATCGAGACGGCCCGCCACGTCAGCCGTGGTCGTCGTCGCGAGGACCACGAGCATCGTGCCGAACGACAGGAGGATCGAGATCCACATGACGCGCTGGACACGGACGTAGTTCTTGAATCCCGAGATGAGGATCAGCATCGCGATGAGCGCATTGGCCACGCTCGTGACGAGGATCCCCTCCACGCTCGCGAACCACGCCGCGATATCGACCAGTCCGGAACTCCCGGTCGCCGCTCCCAATCCGAGGAAGAGCGGGGCGAATCCCAGCGTGGACAACAGCCAGCCGGACAGGGCGACCCACTGCAGGATCCAGATCACGAACCCGGAGAAGACCAGGGTGAACCCGATCCCTCCGCCGAGCACGCGGCTCTGGAAGACGTAGTCGCCTCCCGATCTCGGCAATGCCGTGGACAGCCAGACATAGGCCAGGGCGATCGGAATCTCGAGGACCATCGCGAGGAGGATCCCCCAGACCAGTTGCCCGCCCGGGAGCGCGCCCGGCGCCCACAGGTACGTCCACGGGAAGATGAGACCCATCGTCAGGACGTTGTAGAAAAACGCCGACGAGGGGGACATGACTCGCACGAGTCCCGAAGACTTCCGGACGAAGACCTCCGGGGTCGCCGCAATCGTCGCCATCCGTTGCACCTCTTAGCACGAACGTGGCCGGCGTCGCATGACGCCGGGATCGTCGAGCGGCACCCTCCGTACCGCTACCCGCTCAGTCCTCCGATGCCACCTCCTCGCGTTCCATCCCTTCGACGGTCCGGACTCCACCGGGCCATCGATCCCTCCTATCCGGCCGTCATCTGATAGCTCGTCACCCGGCCGTCGGCAATCGTGATCAGACAACCGCGCAGGACACCTTCGCCGTACTCGCTGCCCGGGTTGACGACCAGCGTCCGCCCGACCTTCGCGGCTGCCTGCGATTCGTGGATGTGTCCGTGCAACCCCAGCATCGGCTGGAGACGCTCCTCCGCCTCTCTCACGGACGTGCTGCCGGCCCCGTACAGGACCGGTTGGCCGCCCACCACGACCTGCGACGGTGGGTCCGTGTTCGTATCGAGCATCGGACAGGTGTCAAGGGTCGAATCGATGGGAGGGGCGTGGAAGTTGAAGATGGTGTGTCTGAAGTCCGTGATCCCGGCCGTCAGCCGTTCGATCATCGCCGCGAGCTCCTCCTCCGGAGCCTCGCGTGGCGTGTTCCAGGGCGTCGGGTTGACATACGGCAGGCTGATCATCTGGTGTCGATCGTCGAGGTCGACCGTGCGCCCCTCGGATGCCACGAACGCCTTCGTGCCCGAGCGGTCCATGACGGCCATCACCTCGGTCAGGTCGTCATTGCCACCCGTGGCATAGCAGCGCACGCCAGTTCCGGCGAGCTTCGTCTCGGCCAGATCGATCCAGGACTCGAGCCGCTGAATGGCCAGGTCCCGGAAGAGGGCCTCAACCCGCTCGGTGTCACCCTGGACCTCGCGATATTCGTCCTGGTCCATGATCGTGTGGTACATCCCGAGAAAGCCGATCCGATCACGCGCGGCGTCCAGCTCGGCATCGCCTTCGATCGCCTCGACTCGCCCATGAATCGTCGCCCGGTAGCGCCCCGGACCCTCACGGATGATCGGGATCGTCACCTTGCCCATGACATCGCCACCCATGACGAGGACGTCCGCCTCGTAGAACTTGGCGGCGTTGAGGAACTTGCGCCACGTTCGCTCGGAACCGTGGACATCGGTGGCATAGAAGATCCGCGTCCCCTTCGCCTTCTCGCGGCCCGCAAAGAAGCGCACCTCGCCCTGCCCGCCTCAGCCGCGCATCCGGTCGCCCGAGGGGTCGACCAGTACGTCCGCGGTGATGACCGCCGGGATCCGCTCCTCGAACATGTCCACCTCGATCTCCGTGCCCTCCGCCAGGTTCGTCGGAAGATACACGTAGCCGACGGTGCGATTCACGCTGAATCCATAGGCCGCACTGCGCAGGCGCCCCGTGACCGCGCCGGCCACGCGAACCGCCTCGCCGCCGTAGATCGGGAGATAACGATCGTCGGCGCCGATGACGACCGTGCGGATCCGGCTCGTCGGGGGCGCGCCGTCGCGACGAGCCAGGAGCGCCTCGCGACCGATGAACTCGGGCTTCGAGAGCGCGACGAACGGCAACATCCCCGCCTCCAGCGGGCTGTCGAGCATGGTCAGGTCGGTGCCGTAGTAGCGATAGCCCTTCTCCATCCGCAGCGAGTCGAGCGCGCGGTAGCCCACGGGCGCCAGACCGTGGGGATCGCCCGCTTCGACCAGTCGGTCCCAGGCGTTGATCGCCCGCGATCGGTCCGCGTAGAGCTCCCAACCGAGTTCGCCCGCGTAACTGATGCGCTGTGCGAGGACGCTCGCGCCGCCCACCTCGATCCGCGCCGCCCGTCGCAGCGGGATGGCCGCGTCCGATACGTCGTCTCGCGAGGCCCCGGCCAGGACCGCACGCGCTGCCGGACCCCACAGCCCGAAGCAGGCAATGGCGTCGCTCTCGTCGGTCAGGGTCACGTCCTCGCCGTGGGCCTGATGGAGACGCAACCACCCGAGATCGCCGGCAACATACCCGGCCCCCGTCACCACCCGGAACGATTCAGTTGCCAGTCGGGTCACCGTGACATCGGCAACGATCCCTGCGCGCCCGTCGAGGAACTGGGTGTACGTCACGGCGCCGACGGGTCGATCCATGCGACCGGCGGCCACCCGCTCGAGCAGCGCCAGCGCATCCGGCCCCTCCACGAGGATCTTCCCGAACGACGACAGGTCGATGAGGCCCACCCGCTCGCGCACGGCGCGGTGCTCCGCAGCGACCCGGTCCAGCCACGGCGGTCGCGTCCAGCCGTACGCACGCTGGTCCGCGCCGGCGCGGCGCCATGTCCGTCCGGGCTCGAACAGGTCGGGCCGCTCCCAGCCGTGCTTGGTCCCGAAGACCGCCCCAGCGTCCTGGAGCCGTGTGTGAACGGCGCTCAGCCGCCGCGGTCGGCCGTCCTCGTCGGCGTCGTACGGATACCGGAGCAGGTAGTAGTAGCGATACGCCTCGCGTCCGCCGGCCGCGGCGAATCCCGGGTCCCGGTAGACGTCCCCGAACCGCCACGCGCGATAGGCATGAACGTCGAGGTCGGGGTCGCCCGAGGTCATCCACTCGGCCATGACCCGACCGATGCCGCCGGCGCCGCCGAAGCCGTTGAGCGAGAGGCCGGCCGCTATCCAGAACCCGTGCCGGCCGGGCATCGGGCCCAACAGCGGGTTGGCATCGGGGGTCATCGCGTCCGGATGGTTCACGAGGCGGACGACCTCGGCGTCGGCGAGAAAGGGGAAGCGTCGGACCGCACCGTCCATGAGCGGCTCAAACCGGGTCGTGTCGGCCTGGAGCGATTGCGCGGAGTGGTCCCACGGAACGCCGTCGATCCAGCGGGCATGCGGCTCGGCCTCGTATCCACCGAACAGCACGCCACCTGCCTCCGACTTGCCGTAGACGAGGTTGTCGGGATCGCGAAAGCAGGGCATGTCGTGCGGAAGCTCCGACCCCGGGACGGCTTTCAGGGCGATGTGCTGATGATCCACGGGAGTGGACGGAACGAAGGCGCCGACCATCGCAGCCACGCGCGGGGCCCAGATCCCGGCAGCGTTCACGACGGTCTCGGTGGCGATCCGGCCATGGTCCGTGATGACCGCGCTGACCGCACCGCGCGCGTCGAGGTCGATCCCCGTGACGCGGACGCCCGTCCGGATGGTGACGCCGAGCGCCTTCGCGGCGTCGGCCACCGCGTGGGTTGTCCGGTGCGGGTCAAGGTGCCCATCCCCGCCCAGGTGGACGGCTCCGTACAGCTGATCGGGCGACGCGGCCGGCATCAGTGCCCGGGCCTCGTCGGCCGAAATGACTTCCGCCTCGAGCCCGATCCCGCGCGCCCGGCTGACGCCGCGCTGGAGCTCGCGCAATTGGTCTCGACTGGAGGCGAAACGAAGGCTTCCGACGGTCTCGAACACGCCGAGTTCCTGGTACAGCTCGATGCTGTAGCGCCGGAATCGCATCATCGTGCCCGACGGGTTGAACATCGTCACCAGGCCCGCCGCCTGACACGTGGACCCACTCGTCAGCGCGCCCTTGTCCAGGAGGAGGATCTCGCGCCAGCCGGCGCGGGCCAGGTGGAGCGCGATGCTGCAACCGGTGATCCCGCCACCGATGACCACCACCCGCGCCTGGTCCAACTGGTCTTCCTCCGTTCATTCCCGCAGCGACGCCCAGGACCGCCCGGCCGGCCACACGCCCTCAGAAGGCTAGGCTGCCGTGAGGCCATCCACAAGGCGGTCGCGCAACACCCTGTGCATGCGGGCCCCGCGCACGCCTTTACAATGGCGCCCGTCCACTTCGCCGCGGAGTCCCCATCCAGCGATGTCCGCCGCCGGAACGCCCCATGGAACTGCCGATCGCGCTGCACTCGAGGCCGAGGTTCGCCGCCTGGTCGCCGAGGCCGAGGCGGTCGGCGCTCCGATGCGCGTTCTCGGTTCCCTGGGCGTGTCGATTCACTGCCCGGCAACCGCCCACCTCCTGCGGTCATTCAAGCGAACGTACTCGGACATCGACCTCGCTGCCTATCGCCGGAACGCGCGAGAGGTGACCCGGGTCCTCGCCGCGTCGGGGTACGTCGAGGATCGTCAGCTGGCGATCGATTCCGAAGGGCGTCGTGGCCTGTACGACCACCCGTCCAACGGAACGCACGTCGATGTCTTCTTCGATGTCCTCGAGTTCTGCCACCCGATTGTCCTTGCCGGGCGTCTCGAGCGAGACTCCCCGACGCTGCCGGTCGCCGACCTCCTCCTTTCGAAGTTGCAGATCGTGAAGATCAACGAGAAGGACGTCATCGACGCGATCCTCCTCATCCTCGAACACCCGATCATCGACGGGTCCGCCGACCCCGATGCGCTCGACGGGCGACGCATTGCCCGGGCCTGCGCCGCGGAGTGGGGCCTGTGGCGGACGCTGACGCTCAATCTCGACAAGGTGGTCGCCCTGGCCCGGACGTACGAGCAGCTGACCGACGAGCAGCGCGCGACGGTCGAGTCACGCGTGGGCGAACTCCTGGAGTGGCTCGATCTCGAACCCAAGCCGCTCGCCTGGCGCGTCCGGGCGAAGGTCGGTGAGCGCCGGCAGTGGTGGACCGACGTGGAGGAGGTTCGCTAGGATTCCTGGTCCTGAATGGCCTCGAGGGCGGCCTCGAACGCCGGTGTCGCAGCGGCCGCAAGCAGGCGTTCGAAGTGCTCCCCGGCGTAGGCCACGAAATCGACGTCAAGGCTGCTGATCCCCTGTTGGAGCACCCCCCACATCGCCTCCCGGAAGTCGGACACGACGCGCATCAGCGTGATCCGCGCGATTCGGTCCGGTCGAACGTTCGCGTCGGCGTCGTAGGCCTGGAGCAACAAATGATCCTCGCCTTCGCTCAGCCCGTGGTTGACGCTAAAGTTGCCCAGGTCGAAGAACGGATCGCCCATCCCGGCGTACTCCCAATCGACGATCCTGATGCGCGTTCCGTCGTCGATGAAGTTCGCATTGAGCAGATCGTTGTGACATGGACGCAGCTCGATCGGGCGCTCGACCAGGGCCCGCTCGATGCGCTGCCCGACGGCATGGGCGTGGGCGTACTCCACGGGGATGGGGACAGCCCGATCCGCCGCGAGCGCGCGGTACGCCTCGACGATCCGCAGCGGAATGAACAGACCGGGGATCGCGGGCCCGCCGTGGATGCGCCGGATCGAGTCGGCGACGCGGGCGATCGTTGTGGCCTGGTGAACGGCGTCGTTCGAGACCGACGTGCCCTCGATGAACCGCGTGACGAGGTAACCCTCGGGACGGATGAACGCCGTCACTTCAGGACCCACGCCCACGCCGGCCGCCGCCACCGTTGCCGCGTGCTCGACCTCGCGGCTGATCCCCAGGAGGTGGGTGTCGTTGCCGGCCAGGCGGATCACGTACCGGTCGGGCACCCCGGACACTTCCACGAGGAAGTTGCGGTTCGTGATCCCGCCGGACAGTGCCGTGAAACCAAGCGCACGCCCGGCCAGCTCGGGCACGCGCTGCATCGCGCGCGTGAGCTCGTCAGCCAGCTCGCCTCGGAGCTCCCCGTCGGTCGCCGGCGTTGTCATCGGCTCGTCTTCATCGGGCCCATGATGCCGCAATCGAAACGGCGCGACGGGGTGAGCCCGCCGCGCCGTCTGCGTGCGAAGGTACGTCGGAAGGGTGGGTTACCCGATCATCGACTCCCCGGTCGCGGCATCCGACTCCACGTCGTGGGCCCGCCCGCGGACCTCGAGCGCGTAGTAGAGGGCGCCGGTGATGAGGATCGTCGCCACGATGACCTCGAACATCGGCCAGTTCGGCAGGTTCTCGATGGTCTGGCCGAACGGCGTGAAGAAGATCCCGAAGCCGGGGTTCGTGAAGCCACGCCCGTCGCCACCGAAGTCGCCGAACAGGCCGGTGTCCTGCCAGAGGCTGAAGTTGACGAGCATCGTCCCGCCCCAGATGAGGGCGAGGACGTTCACGAGCATGCCCCAGCGGCCCAGGTTGAACCAGGCCGGCTTGTGCGGCCAACCGTGTCGCCGCGCCTGGAGGACGCCCAGGTTGCACAGGAAGTAGCTCAGGTAGATCAGGCCGGTGGCCGCGATCGACATGTAGAAGCCGCCCAGCGGCCCCACCACGAGGATCGGCAACGCGGCGAGAACCCCGACCGCGATCGCCGCATTCGCTGGCGTCTTGAACGACCGATTGACCTGGCCCCAGATGGCCCCGAGCGGCAGGTGCCGGTCACGGCTCATTGAGAACATCATCCGGGTTGCGGCGCCCTGGATCGCCAGGGTGCACACGAAGACGGATGCCAGGATCACGAACAGGTACAGCTCGCCGACGGTAATCCCGGCAACGAGGTCGCTGGTGAGGACCCCGATGATCGTCGTCGCGATCGGGAATCCGCCCGCCTGGCCCTCGGCCATCGCGTCGGGGATGCTGGGGATCGCCAGGATGACGCCGAGCAGGAAGATCACGCCGACTGCGCCGGAGATCCAGATCGAGGACAGGACGCCGCGCGGGGCCTGGCGGCCCGCATCAAGCGTTTCCTCGCCGAAGGTCCCGGCGGTGTCGAAGCCGTACACGATGAACAGGGACATGAACATGCCGAGCGCGAATGCAGGCAGGTAGTTGCCACCCGTCGCGGCTTCCGAGCCTCCGGTATCGAACAGGATCGATGGCGACTGATGGTTCGCGAAGAACAGCAGGATGAGCGCGAAGACGAACATCCCGAGGATCTCCGTTCCGACCCCAATGTTGTTGAGGATGCTCAGCAGTCGGACGCCGAAGGCATTGATCATTGTGGTGGCCACCAGGGTCGCCAGCGAGACGAATGTGAACATCGTCGTCAGACCGGTTGGATCCGGGCTATCGAGGAATGGGGTCTCGCCTACGGGCCCGTGGATGCCGTCGATCACGAACGCCACGATCACCGCGACTGCCGTGACGGTGACGACCTGGGCCCAGAAATAGAACCACCCGGTGAACCAGCCAAGGGTCCGGTTGGACAACCGCTTCGACCACTGGTAGATCGATCCGGCCACCGGAAAGTGGCTCGCCAGCTCAGCGAATACGAGAGCGACAAGGGTCTGGCCGGCGATGACGATCGGCCACGACCAGAAGAAGGCCGGGCCGCCCAGCCCGATGCCGACGCCAAAGTTCCCGAAGGATCCCGTCGAAACGCTGATGAAGCTGAAAGCGATCGCGAAGTTGGACAGGAATCCCAGCGTTCGACGCAACTCTGGCTTGATGCCGAGTGACCGCAGATGCGCGTCGTCGCGCTCCGCGATCTCGGCGTTGGTAGCTATCGGTCCCGACACGATGTGCTCCTCTTCCTCCACGGGGACGTGCCCGTGAGACTGACCTCTTCGGAGAACACGGGAACATGAGGGCTCGGCGCGGGCAGACCTCCTTCTGCGTTATCTGGCGGCGAAGCATACGAGGGCCGAGCGAGAGAAATCAAGCCACGTTCCGAGAACCGCTCAGGCCTCGCGTCGCCACGCCGAGGTCGACGGTCGGGATGCGTCGGTCTCGGGCAGTCTGCGCGGCTGTCGTGGCTACGGATCGAGGCGGTAGAAACGGAATGCGTCGTGCTCGATCGGGAGGATCGTGACCGTTGAGAAGCCGGCCTCCAGCGCCATCGCCTCGAGGACCGCCGGCCGCATCACCGTCCCCGTGCCGACGCTCGGTTGGTCGGCGAGCCCGTTGGGAAGACAGAACAGGATGCTGTAGCTGTACAAGATCCGTTCGAGATCGTCGCCCGGCACCGTGAACGATTCGGCGACGTTCTCATCAACGATCAGTGCGGCCCCGCCTGGCGCCAGCAATCCGCGCGCCGCCCTCAGGACGGCGACGGGCTGGCTCATGTCGTGGACGGCTTCGACGATGAGGACCAGGTCGTAGCGTCCGGAGAGCGCGGGATCTGCCGCATCACGGGCTGCGAACGTGACGCGATCGCCCACGTCGGGAGCTGCGGCCAGATTCGCCTGGGCGAGCTCGATCGACGCCGGGTCGAGGTCGAGCCCGTCGACACGCACGCCGGGATAGCCACGCGCAATGGCGATCGTCGACCATCCGGCACCGCAGGCGATGTCGGCGACGCGGGCCGGCGGGTCGCTGCGGAGCCGTTCGTCGACATCGGGCATCGCCGGGATCCACTCGGTCGCGAGGAGGTGCAACAGGCCCGGTCGGTTGAATGACGCCTGGGCCTCTCGGACATCCGGGCCGTACGCATCCCAGGCCACGCCCTCGCCCGAGCGGAAGGCGGCCAGGAGATCGGGCATCCGCTGGATGCCGCCGACGAGGAACCGGGCCATCGGGGCCATCGTCGCGAGGCTGTCGGGGTCGAGGAGCACCTCGGCATGGGCGGCCGGCAGCGAGTAGCGGCGTTCGTCGGCGGCGCCCGCGGGATCGTCGACATCGAGGATGCCACCGACGGCCTGGTGCTCGAGCCACTCGCGCGCATACCGCCCATGGATCCCGGCACGCTCCGCGAGCTCCGGGGCCGACGCAGGTCCGCCGTCGGCCAGGACGCGATACAGCCCGAGACGATCACCGATGTAGATCACGGCGAGGTCGAACGCCCCGACGCTTGCCGCAAAGAGTCGGCCCACGAGGGCATCTCGCTGCTCGACCTCCGGTGCGGTGGTGATTGCGGCCATCGTCTCTACCTCCACTCCGCCGGTCGAAGGGCGATTGTGACTGACGATCCGGCGATTCGCGTCGCCGTCGCGTGTCCGTCGCGTCAGGTCGTGGGGATTCCCGCCTCGCGCAGCGCGTCGGGGAGCGGGCGGTGGAGCTCCACCGCCTTGATGAACCGGTCGATTAGCGTCCGCGACCCGACCACGCCGAGCTCGCTGAAGAGAAACCCGATCTTCTTCTTCTGGGTCGCAAGGATCTCACTCTTCGTGGCGAGATCCCAGAGATCGCGTTTGAGCGGGCCGATCGCCTTCTTGCGGGTCTTGTAGAGGAACTGCTCGTCGGACTCACCCTCGCCACGTTCGTCGGCGGCGTTCTCGCGACACCACCCGGTGACCTCGGAGAGAAGTTCGGCCGGGAACGCCGGATGGTCGAAGAGCTGGTTCTGGAACCCCGTCGCGAGATGAATTTCGGCCGTCTCGGCCTCCCGGAAACGATGGAACAGATCGTCGGGCAGCGTGGACGCGCCGTGCTGGACGGCACCGGCAGCACCGTGCGCCCGCGCCACCTCGCCGAGGCGACGGAGGACGTCGAAGTCCAGCTTGACCGCCGCGACACCGCCGTCGGGCAGCGGCACGCCACCGTGGCTTGTTCCCGTCTGGACGCTGACCTTGGACAGTCCGATGGCTCCATGCGCCTCGGCGTCGAGCTTGCGCCTGTAGCCCGCCAGGAACGCGCGCAGCTCCGCTTCGGTCGAGTTCTTCTTGCCGACCTCACCGATCTCACCGCCGACGCTGACAGTCACGCCATCGTGCTCGAGGGATCGGATCAATGCGGTCAACTCCGCGGCCCGGACGTAGTTCTCGCGCTGCTGCTCGTCGAGCGTCGGCTTCGAGAGGTCGACGAGCGTCGAGCTGTCGATGTCGATGTTGCGGTAGCCCGCGTCGAGCGCGAGGCGGCACGCACGCCGGATCTCCTCGGTCATCGTCTCGGGATCGGCCGCGTACTTCTTCGCGTTGAACTGGTAGTGGTCGCCCTGCAGGAAGACCGGCCGCTCCCAGCCCGCGGCGATCGCCCCGGCCAGGACGGACGTCGAGTAGTCGATCGGGCGCTGGTAGGTGTAGGTCTGCTCGCTCCGCGCCAGCTCGAGGATGACCGCGGCGTTGTCCGCCTCGGCCGCCGCCTCGTAGACGATCCGCGCCATGTCGAAGGTCTGGGCCCGGATGTTGATCGCCGGCACGGTGAACCCCGAGATCTCGCCGCGCGCCCGGGCCATGTACAGGTCGTGGATGCTGGCGGAGCGCGCGCCGGTGACCTGACTCGCCTCCCACACGATCCAGCGCGCGGCCTCCACCGTGGCCTCATCCGCCGAGAACGCGGCCGTCCACGCCAGGTCGCGGATGCCATCGGCGCGCAGCGCGGCGACGTCGTCGACGACGAGGCGGTCGCCCTCCACGTGGACGGTGCCCTGGAGACACGCGAGCAGATCGGCGACGGACTCGGCGACGTGGGGCATCGGTGAGTTGGCTCCTGGGCGGATCGATGACGACCCGCTCATGGTAGCCGGGGTGGGCGTCAGGAGCCGGGCTTCACCACCATCAGGAAGATGATCGAGACGATCAGCAGCAGCAGGATCAACCCGCTTCCCCGGACCTTGGCCGCTGTCGCGAGGAACTCCGGAGGAGGGCCCCCGGTTGCGCCGGCGGGCGGGGGCGTCGACGTCATCTCGATCATCCGCTTGAGCAACGGGGTCTGGAACCCGAGGGAGATCGTGAGCGCGGCCGCGTACAGGACGATTGCGACGAGGAGCCAGAGCTTCTCGAACGGGTTGATCTGCTCGATGCCGACCAGCGCGAGGCCGGTCACGCCCTGGAAGATCGCCAGGGGAATCACGATCCTGCCGCTGATCGCCTTGGTCACGCGCAACGCGAAGTTCGCGTGCATCGGCTCCGTGGCCGCCATCGTGCCGATGAGTCTGAAGGTGAAGGTCGGACCGAAGGCCACGACCGCTCCTCCGATATGCAGCAGCAGGATCCACGGGAACAGGGCTTCCATCTGAACCTCCTGGTCGGGACGCGGCATGGTCGGCCGTGGTGGCCGGCGCATGATCGAGGGGCACTCAGGATACAGACCGTGTCGGGCGCAGGCGGGCCTCCCCGCGCGCCGTCAATGCGGTCCGGCCGCCATCGACTCGAGCTGGTCGATCCGGGATTGGTGCTCGAGCTCGAAATCGCCCGCCTTCCGACCTACGACCGCTGCGAGCTCCGGAATCACGCCCCACGCGAAGTGCTCGAACCGTCCGATGCGAGCGTCCCAGGTCGCCAGGACGGCGGGGCCCTGGGTGCGGACATGGCCGGCACCATCTCGGAGGGGCGGCCGCACCCAGTGCGCCGCCGACAGCCGACCCCCGTCGACGACGAGGACGACGCCGAGCAGGGGCTTCTCCATGGTCGTCCCGGCCATGACGGCATCGAGCGAACCGCCGGCCAGGACCGAGACCGGACGCACCAGGTCCTCGAGCCCCCGCGCGAGCGCCTCGGCGTCCGAAGGGTCCTCCGCTGCGACGTGGACCGGCAGCCCACCCTCGGCGAGGATCCAGACGAGGGCGGCCAACTCCGCGTCGAGCGCACCGCTGCGGAGCAATCGTGCCAGTGCCGGAAATGACGTCGCGACCATGGAGCTTTGGCTCAGTAGCCGGCGGTGAGGCCGAAGTCGATCGAGATGGCCGCGCCCGTGATCGGGGTCGCCCGGTCCGACGCGAGAAAGGCGATCAGCTCCGCGACCTCGTCGGGACGGATGAAGCGCGGCGGCCGTTGCGGGTACGCGGCAAGGAGGTCCTGGAGGTAGCGCTCCGGATCGCCGCCACCGAATGTCTCCGCCTGGTAGCGGATCATCGGCGAGTCGACGTCGCCCGGACAGACGGCGTTCACCCTGATGCCGCGCTCCGCCAGCTCCACGGCAAGCGCCTTGGTCAGGACCGTGACGCCTCCCTTGCTGGCGCAGTAGATCGCGGCGCCCTTGTTGCCCCACAGACCCGCGTCCGACGACAGGTTGACGATGCAGCCGCGGGTCGCCTCGAGCGCCGGGATCGCGTGCCGGCACATCTGGAACGTGCCCTTGAGGTTGACGTCGATGACCCGGTCCCAATCGGCCTCGGTCATCGTGTCCGTCGGGCCCTCGACCCAGACCCCCGCACTGTTGACGAGGACGTCGAGGCGACCGAAGCGATCCAGCGTGCGCGCGATAGCGGCGGCACAGGCATCGAACGAGCGAACGTCCGTCAACACGGCCATGGCGACCTGCTCCCCACCGAGCGAGGCGACGGCCGCACCGAGCCCCGATTCGTCGACATCGACCAGGGCGACCCGCAAGCCATCCCGGACGAACCGCTCGGCCGTCGCGCGCCCGATCCCGCTCGCGCCGCCGGTCACGACGGCGACGCGCATGGGCGTCGGCCCGGGCTGTGTGCCGCCGTCGTCCATCAGTACCATGCCTCCGACGGTCCCTTGAACTCCTGGATCGTGTTTCCTCCGTCGACCACGATCCCCTGCCCGGTCACGTACGAGGCGCCCTGCGACGTGAGGAACGCGATGACCTCGGCGACTTCGGCTGGCGAACCGGATCGACCGAGCGGCGTGTTCCGGCCCCCGATCGCTTCTTCGGGAAGCTGCGAAGCTGTCGCGATCCAGCCCGGCAAGACGGCGTTCACGGTCACGCCGGCACCACCCACCTCGATCGCCAGGCCGCGCATCAGTCCGAGGATCCCCGCCTTGGCCGCGCCGTACACCGCGGAGCCTGGATTGCTGACCAGCGGTCCGGTCACCGACGACACGAAGACGATCCGGCCGGCGTGGCTTCGCAGGATTGTCGGAAGAGCGGCACGAGTGACCGAGGCCGCGATCCCGAGGTTGCGGGCGATCCCGCGGTCCCACTCGCCCGATGTCATCTCGGCGAAGGTGGATGACTCCTCCTCGCCTCCGAGGGCGACCATGCCGGCGTTGTTGACGAGGACATCGAGGCGCCCGCCGTGGGCTTCGAGGACCGCCGAGACGATCCGTGCGGGCTCGCCTGCGACCATGAGGTCACCGACGTGTCCGGTCGCCACGATCCCCTGCTCGACCAACTCCGCCACGCGTTCGTTGATCCGCTCCGTGGTCGAGGCGAGGGCGACCGCGGCTCCCGCCCGGCCGAGGAGCTTCGCGGTCGCGAACCCGATGCCATCCGGGCTGCCGGCACCCGTGATCAGTGCGACGCTCGAACGCATCGGTTGGGGTCCATCGCGATCCATGTCCGTCATCGTACGCGGGGCCGCCGGCTACCATTCGATCCATGCCACCATTCGAGATCGGCCTGTACACCTTCGGCGACATCACCCCCGATCCGGCGGCTGGCCGGCAGATCACCCCGGCTGAGCGGCTGCGCGACGTCGTGGACGAGGCGCGCCTCGCCGACGAGGTCGGCCTCGATGTCTTCGCGGTCGGCGAGCACCACCGGCCGGACTTCCCGATCTCGGCGCCGGCCGTCGTCCTGGCCGCGATCGCTGAGCGGACGACGCGGATCCGCCTGTCGAGCGCGGTCAACGTCCTGTCGTCGGACGATCCGGTGCGGGTCTTCCAGGAGTTCTCGACCGTGGATCTCCTCTCCGGCGGGCGCGCCGAGATCATGGCCGGGCGCGGCTCGTTCACCGAGTCCTTCCCGCTGTTCGGCTACGACCTCCACGACTACGACAGCCTGTTCGCCGAGAAGCTCGAGATGCTGCTGGCCCTCCGCGCGTCCGAGCGGATCACCTGGTCCGGCAGGCACCGGGCGCCCATCGAGGATCGCGGCGTCTACCCGCGGCCGATCCAGGATCCCCTCCCGATCTGGGTCGCGGTCGGCGGAACGCCACAGTCGGCGGTCCGGACCGGGTTGCTCGGCCTGCCGATGGCGCTCGCGATCATCGGGGGTGAGCCGGCCCGCTTTGCCCCGTTCGCGGAACTCCATCGACGGGCCGCCGCGCAGGCCGGCCACGGCCACATGCCGATGAGCATCAACTCGCACGGCTTCCTCGCGGACGACTCGCAGGCCGCTTCGGACGCCGCCTGGCCGGCGACAAAGGCGATGACCGATCGGATCGGACGGGAGCGCGGCTGGTCGCCGGTCACGCGCGAGGCCTACGAAGCGGGTCACGGCCTCCACGGTGCGACCTTCACCGGAAGCCCCGCGCAGGTCATCGAGAAGATCCTGTACCAGCACGAGATCTTCGGCCACGAGCGGTTCCTGATGCAGTTCATCGTCGGCTCGCTGCCGCACCCGCAGGTCATGCGCGCGATCGAGCTGTTCGGAACCGAGGTGGCACCGATCGTCCGTGCGGAGATCGCGCGACGCACGTCCTCCGAGGCGGTCGCCGCCGACTGACGGACCGGCGGGTTCGGCCGGCGGGTTCGGCCGGCGGTCGTCAGCCGACGATCACCAGCGGCTGGATCCCGGAAAGGGGACCATCCGGCCTGGGCCCAGCCAGCTCGGGCTCGGGGCCGCGGTTCGTCTCACGTGCCTGGAGTTCGGCGTCGAGCTGGGCGATGAGGCTTGGGAGGCTCGACCGGAGGGCCTGCCCGTACGCCGCCCCGAGGTCCTTCGCGAGCGCCTGCTCCCGGCGGGCCTTCGGCGCAGCGAACCGGAAATGGATCGTCGTGCCCGCCGTGCCCGGCTCCAGCTCGATGGTGTGGAGCAGCTTCAGCAGACCGGCGGGGGTATCGAGAATCGTCCGGTCGGTGACGTAGTCGTACGGGCGCCAGTCGAGGATCTCCTCGATGACGGCGTCCCTGCCGTGCATGCAGTGGTTGGCCGAGCCGAGCCCGCGCCGTCCGCCGGGCGCACCCTTGATCTCGACCTCGGTCACCCAGGGCTGCCACGTCATCCGCTGGCCGGGCTTCGTGAGGAATTCCCAAGCCACCTGCGGTGGCACGTTCGTCGGCACCGAGATGGTGAGGATGGACTCTTCCGGGGAAACGAACACGCGCTCGCGGGCCTCTTCCTCCTGCCATCGACGCTCGAGGTCGTGTGCCCACGCCGGCACGTCGCCGATCCGATCGTAGGTCTCCGTGTGCTCGCGCATCCCGAGCGCGGCCGGGTCGATGCCGGAAGCATCGATGCACCGCTGGCTCATCAGGGCGTAGGCGCTCATGCCCAGCTTCTCGACTACGTCGTTCTTGAGCAGCCGGTGCACGACGATCACGTCGGACCCCAGGAGCTCCTGCCGGCCGGCGACCTTCTGCATGATGGCGCTGCCGTGATGGACGACGAACTTGAGGTCGAGATCCGGGATCCGCACGCACGCGTCGCACTCGCACGACGTCGCCTGGCGGACGTCACGGCGGCGCCGGCGGAACCCGAAGTAGCAGCGCTCGATCGTGTCGAGGAGCATCGACCCGTCGATCGTCTCGCCCGTCATGAACGTGAAGGCGGCGTCGCCCTCGAGTTTGGCCAGCCGGAAGTTCGGCCGGAGCGCGGTCACGATGGCGCCGACGAGGTCCGCGAGGATGTCCTGGGCGTGGTCCAGCTCGACGTCGGCGAGATAGCCCGTGTACCCGGAGATGTCGGCGATCAGGAAGCAGGTGGGTTGCGCGGCTGAGAGCATCGTCCCCTCGGAAGAGGCGCGAAATGGCGACGGGCATCACTATACGGCCGGCACACGAGTCGTCGTCGCTTCAGGGGAACCCGGGATCGTATCCTTTCGCCCGTGGGGCTCCAGATCGTTCCCCTGATACCCGAGACGTGGAACGCCCTCGCCGAGATGTTTCGCGAGGGCGGCGATCCGCGCTGGTGCTGGCGCGAGCATGGATCTAGGACCGAACCGCGTCGTCTCGGGCGTAGTCGTCGGCTAGAGTGCTAGTGCTTACCCCGTTGCGTCAGCAGACCACTACATGTAGGGTCGAGTCATGGCCCGACCAGACTTCCCTCTCTCGCTTCGCGCGTTCCAACTTGCATTCCCTGACGATGAGGCCTGTGCCCGGTACCTTGCCGCCTGCCGATGGCCCGACGGCTTCCGTTGTCCAAGATGTGGGAACGATCGCGCGTACTTCCTGACCTCTCACCAGCGATGGCAGTGTGCGTCGCCCAAGTGCCGCCACCAAACGTCGCTCACGTCCGGCACGATCCTGCAACGCTCGAAGGTCCCGCTGACGACCTGGTTCTGGGCGGCCTACCTGGTGACGACGGACAAGCGCGGGGTCTCGGCCAGTCACATCGAGCGGCAACTCGACCTCAGTTATGACGCCGCCTGGCTGTTGCTGCACAAGTTGCGTCGGGCAATGGTCGTACGGGACCGCGAGAAGTTGAGCGGGACGATCGAGATGGACGAGACATGGGTCGGCGGTCCCCAGGCTGGACTCCGGGGAAGCCGTCAACTCAAGGGCCGCAAGGCGGCCCTCGTGATCGTCGCCGTGGAGCGTCGGGGCACGGGTTCGGGACGCGTTCGCATGGAGGTCATCCCGGACTTCACGCAGGACACGATGACCGAGTTCGCGCTTCGCAACATCGAAGTCGGCTCGACGATCGTGAGCGACAAGATGCCGGGCTTTGACCGCCTGCCGAAGGTCGGCTACGCGCATCAGCCGGCCAAGCAAGGGAACATCCGGAAGGGAGCGGTCCACGTCGTCCCACTTGCGGATCGAGCCATGGGGAACATGAAGCAGTGGCTCCTCGGTACATTTCACGGCGTCAGTCGCCCGCAACTCCAGGCATACCTCGACGAGTTCGTCTTCCGCCACAACCGCCGCGGCAATCCGCAGTTGGCATTCCAGACCCTGCTTGGCCTGGGGGCCAATCGGGCACCCGTTCCTCTGTCCGTTGTGCGAGGGGCGACCGATCTTCCGCAGTACCCGATCTCGTCCTAGTTAGGGGGAGCCGTAGATGAATGACTCGACCTTCTGGCGACTGCTCGATGAACTTGATTGGGATCAGCAGGGGAACGACGACCGGGTCGTCGCACCGGTTCTCCGGGCGCTAACGAGGCTCCCGCAGAAGGAGATCGAGTCCTTCCAGCAGATCCTCGCCCGCAAGTTGTATGCGCTCGATGGTCGGGCATGGGCGCGCGAGATCGGATCCGGTTGGTGGGGCGGCACGAATCCTGTCTCCGTCGATGAGTTTCTCTATGCGCGCTGCGCCGCCCTCACCAATGGCCGTGAGCAGTACGAGGCACTGCTCCGAGACCCAACGCAGATGCCGAAGGACCTGGAGTTCGAGTCGTTGCTCTACATCGCCCCGAAGGCATGGGAAGCGACGACCGGTAAGGAATGGGGCCTGGTCACTGATGTGTCCTACGAGACCTATTCCAACCGGGCCGGTTGGCCGCCTGCGGACCCGGAGCCGGAGGTACCGCATGCGCGGCCGAGGGGACAGGTTCAGGGAATCGTTCGATGGGAGCACGGCAAACACGCGACGCGGCGTCTGATCCGCGCCTTGATCAAAGGCGAGATCGAGCACCCTGTCCTGAGCGCGTATTTGGCTGAGACGGGACGGGTTCTAGTGATGACCCCTGGGTCGGGAGTCGAGCCGCCGCACGAGCCTGACCAGCCCAAGCGTGGGCCTGCGCCGCCATGGCGCGCTGCGATCCGGTTGTGGACCGTCGAAGCCGGGCGTGAGGATCGTCAGCCTTCAGGCCTCCAGGCAGTGATCGAACTGCGCCGCGTGAGCCCGAGTGAAGTGTCCGCAGATCTCGTAGCAGTGGAGCCGATTTCCGGCTGACTACATGTAGTGGTGTGCTGACATAACGTGGTAAGTACTAGAGTGCTAACCGTGCGCCGATCACTTTTCGTCCGTCACTACCGCCTGGTGAGCGCTCTTTGCGGAGTCGCGTTCGGTACGCTCACGTGGGTCGCGAATGGTTCGCATGTGACCCTCGTTAGCGTGATGCTGGTCGCGGCCGTCGGCATTGCGTTCGCAAGCGGAATGTGGGCTGCTGGCCGAGCGGCCTCACGTCGATCCTGAGCCGTGGAGATCGTGCCGCTCACGGCGGAGACCTGGGAGGCGTTCGCGGCCGATTTCAAGCGGGTTCCAACCTTCAACTGGTGCTGGTGCCAGTTCTGGCGTCGTCGGGCGAAGGACTTCTCGGTGATGAAGGTGCCGGAGATCCGGCAGGCCCTTCACGACCAGGCGTGGAGCGACGAGCCACCGGGACTGGTCGCCCTCGAGGGAGAACGGGCGGTCGGATGGGTCAGCCTTGCCCCGCGCGAGCGGTTCGAACGGCTCGAGCGTTCGAAGAAGATCCCGCCCCTCGATGACACACCGGTCTGGGCGATCGTCTGTTTCGCCGTGTCCGTATCGGCGCGTGGGCAGGGGGTGGGAAGGGCGCTCCTCGAAGCGGCCGTCGCCCACGCCGCGGATCGTGGCGCCACGACGCTCGAGGCCTACCCGGCGGACGTTCCGGCCGGAGACCGGATCCATCCAGATGCCGCGTTCGGCGGGACGCGGGCGATGTTCGAGGCGGCCGGGTTCAGCATGGTCGCGTCGACGGCCTCCAGGGTCGGGGGCGCGCCACGGGTGATTGTTCGGCGCGAACTCGGCGCGGCACCCACGGCATGACAGGGCGGCCACCTTTCCATCCCGCCAGCGGCTCATGAGCAAGTCGGAATCCCGCGCCGAGGCCGACGCCTTCAGGCTCCGTCGGATGGCCTTGTTCCCGAGCGTGTTCCTGGCGGGTCTGGGCCTGGCTTTCATGGTCCCAGCCCTGCAGGGGCGGCCGGTCATCGCGCCGATCGTCGTAGGCTTGCTCGCGACGAGTTTGGTGCTCGTCGTTCTGGTCCGGCGCAGCGTCCTCAGGATGGATGAAGGCGCCGTGAGCGTGCGCTTCTTGTCCATCCGCTCGACGACGGTTTTCTGGCAAACCGTGACTGCGGCGACCTACCAGATGTCCTTCCCCAGCATCAGCTTCGGGATTCACCTCCGTGACGCAGGCGGGCGGCGGGTTGTGATCCACGCCGGTTGGTGGGAGCGTGAGGAGACGATCTTCACCAAGGTGGCGCGGCGGCTGCTGGAATTGCAGATCCCGATGGACGAGGCGACGGCTCTCATCGTTTCAAGGGCCACCGGGGCCCCGGCCCCGCCAGCCCAGATCGAGCACCGACCGCTCCTGCGTTCGGCTGAGCACGCCCGCCCTTCAAGCGATCTTCGGGGAGCGAGCCTCCTAGTCGCGCTTGGAGTCGTCGGGCTCGTGCTGGGGTTGGCGACCGCTTCGCGAGGCGAGAGTGTTCCGTTGTTCCTTGTGTTTGTAATCGTTGGCGTATTGGTAGCCGTCCTATCGAGACCCAGGGATGATGTGTCGAGCCGTCCGTCCCGGATCCTATTACAAGCCGGTCTCCTCATCGGGCCGGCGGCTATCCTGTCAGCGCTCTGGGGATCGGCCGGGAGCGGCTACGTCTTGGGGTTCGTGGCCGGACTGGCCCGAGCGCTACGCGGCCGTTCAAATGCGCCTTGAGAGGACGGCCTCCGCGAAACGCTTCAGGTGATTGGGTCGGTTCAGAATCGATCGGCCTTTAGCGTCGATCTGCGGCGCGGTGGCCTCGGAATCGAATAGCTGATAAGTGTGCCCACAACTCATCGTCCGGCCGATCTTGAGACGACTTCCGTTCCATATCTGTGCTCCTGCGGCGTGATCGGGAGCAAACCCCGAGGGCGCTCGCGCGCGCCCGCTCTCAGGATAGGATCCGGAAGCGCTCCCCGGCCGGACGATGTTCGATCCCAGTGGCTGAATTGGGATCCGAGCCCTCACGTCCGCGCTCGCTGCCGAGCATACCAACGCTCGGATTCCCAAAGCATTGCTCCTCCTCGCAGGGACGATTCGGAGGATAGGACACCGAACGCTGATCGTCGAGGTTCCGATCGTCATTGCACTCGTCGGCAGCGAGCTCGTGATTCTGATGTTCCTTCTTCACCCGCAATCGACGATTCCAGTCCGACTCGTCGCAGCAGCTGAACTGCTGGCCGCGGGCGCATGGCTCGTGTATCTCCGAGGGCTGATATCAAGCGAGGGATAGGGCGGCGTCGACACGGAGATCCAGGTGAACAGCCCTCCCCGCATGTCTCGCCCGGACTGGTCAGGAAGGGCACGTGGTGCAGGGTGTCCGCTCTCAACCCTCGCGGCCGTGTCTGGCAGTCAACAGGACGTGGCACAGACGCTCGTTCGGGACCTGGAAGATCGCGTTTGAAGCACCTCGGGCACCTTCAAGCCACCATTGATGACTCAGGGTCACGGATCTCCTGTCGACGGTCGATCATCCGTGCACCGCCCTGCCCTGTCGGAGCGCGTGGAGCCGCACCTGTTGACTCGCAGTCACGGCGTGCGCCCAGCAGCGCGCCATGGTCTCGGCCTCACGCCACTGTCGGCATGCCGACGATTGACATCGGCTTGGCCGAAGTTCTACACTCCGCCACTGGTGCGGGTTCCGCGCCGTCTGTCCATCTCAGAGGAGGGCGACTCCGAATGAGCAAGCTCGTCTACGCGCGACACACGACGGCGCCTTTCAGCGCCGCCGATCGCGGGAGATCTGCGCCCATCTCGAGGTGACGGAACGGCGGTAGAACCGCCACCGAACGAACCACGAGCCGTGGGCCAGACGGGCCCCGGCTTTTTTGATGCCCTGCCGCCCGACGACGCGCGAGGCATCCCAGAGCCGTGAGCCCACCCGACGCGACGCGTCAACGGGCCCGCGGCTCTTGCCGTTTCGGGAGTCCGGACCAATCAGCCAGCAACCACCAGGAGCACACGACGTGACCGCCACCACCACCAGACAATCGAAGAAGGATCGCTGGGACCGTCACGCCTCGCGCGTGACCGAACCCCGGGAATCCTGGGGACCGTCGGCGCAGCTTGCCGCGACCGATACCGATCCGACTCCGCCCGCCCTCCTCGTCGAGGGCGTGACGAAGCGGTTCGCGGTCGGGCGCAAGAAGAAGCCGGTGACGGCAATCTCGAACGTCTCGCTGCGCCTCGAACGCGGCGGGATCGTCGGGATCCTGGGTGCCAACGGTTCGGGCAAGTCGACGCTCATCCGGCTGATGTGCGGCCTGCTCACGCTCGACGAGGGTCGGGTCGAGGTCTTCGGCCACGACATCGTCCGCGATGAGCTCGCCGTCAAGCGCCTGATCAATCGGGTGTCCGTCGATGCTGCGTTCTTCAAGAAGCTCAGCCCCATGGAGAACCTGCTCTTCGCAGCCCGGCTGTACGGCCTGGACGCGGGGACGGCCCGCGGAGACGCGGTGGCGATCCTCGGGCGCCTGGGCATCGCCGAGAGGCGGGTCAATCGACCCGTGGAGCAGATGAGCCGGGGGATGCAGCAGAAGGTCGCGATCGCGCGAGCCCTGCTGACGAGCCCGTCACTGCTCCTTCTCGACGAACCCACGACCGGCCTGGACCCGCGCAGCAAGCTCGACGTCCAGGCGTTCATCGAGGAGATCCGCGACGACCACGACGCATCCATCGTCCTGACGACCCACGACCTCGACGAGGCGGAACGGCTGTGTGGCCGGATCACGATCCTCGCCGACGGGAAGGTGGTCGCCGAGGACTCGCCGGACGGCCTGAAGCGACTCGTTGCCGAGCGCCACGGCCAGGAGCCGACGCTCCACAACGTGTTCATGACCTATACCGGCCGCTCCCTCGACGACGACGTCGAGGAGGACGGCTCCAAGGACGACGAATGACCGCTCCGAATCCAGGACGAAAGGAGGTGAACAACATGGAACACCTGGCCCAACTGCGCCTGCAGCGTGCGCAGGACCACATCGCCCGCGCCCATCGCGCGGCCGCCGACGAGCGCCTCGCGCGCCTCGCTCTGCCGGCCGGCGAGGACCGCTCGCGAGCCATCCGCAGGTCGCTCGGCCGCCGCTTCATCTCGATCGGCGAACGACTGGCCCTCGAGCCCGAGCCAGGGCTTCGGCCGGCCCGGTCCCGCTGAGGGACCGAGCCGGCCACCACAGACCAAGGAGATCACCGTGACTCTCGTCGCCCATGAGCTGAAGGCGAGCTACGCCTTCATCGAGCGCAACTTCAACCTCACCCGCCGGTACTGGGGCTGGGAAGTCGCCTTCCTGGTCTATTCCGTCGCGGGCGCTCTCTCGATCTCGCTCATCGGTGCCGACCAGGGCAGCCCCACGCTGCTCCTGACCCTGATGGTCGGGGCGATCTTCTGGAACTACCTGTCGGTCGTGTTCAGCTGGATCGCCGAGACGATCGCCGTCGAGCGCTGGGAGGGCACGCTCGAATACACGATGATGGCGCCCGTGCGACGCTGGGCCCAGCTGCTGGGCTCGGTGTCGTACGCGATGGTCTACGGCCTGATCCACACGGCCGTGATCCTCGTGGCGCTCATCCTGTTCTTCCCGCAGCTCGAGGTCGCCAACGCGAACCCCGCGACGGTGATCGCGTTCATGGTCCTGGGCTCGTTCAGCTTCGTCGGGATCGGGATGATCGCCGCGATCCTGCCGCTTCTCTACGTGGAGCGTGGAGCCCAGATGACGTTTGTCCTGCAATCGGTCCTGCTGCTCGTCAGCGGGGTCTACTACTCGATCGACGTCCTGCCCGGCTGGATGCAGGTGCTCTCACACCTGTCGCCGGCGACGTACGTCCTCGAGGGCGTCCGGGCCGGGCTCATCGAGGGGATCGGCGTCGACGCGCTGCTCGGCGATGTCTGGCCGCTGCTCGTCATGGGCGCGGTCCTCATCCCGTTCGGCCTGTGGGCCTTCGGGAAGGCCGAGCGCTACGCCAAGCGCACCGGCAAGTTGAAGAGAGTCGGATGACGAGATGAACGAAGTCACGACGTCGGATCGAACACGATCGAAGATCGAGCGCTACCTCGAGGGGCAGCGCTACTTCGACCTGGGTGTCGGATGGGACGCGGTCGTCGGACATGATCACGCGAAGCGCGAGCTGAACGTGATCGTGGAGTCCCTCCGCCGGCGGGATATCGCCGAACAGCTCGGGATCCCACTCGTGAAGGGTGTGCTGATCACCGGGCCGTCCGGGACTGGGAAGACCCTCCTCGCGCGCGCCTTCGCCGGTGCGCTCGAGCGCGCGGTCTATGTCCTGTCCGCAGCCGAGCTGTCGCCGCGCCGCATCGCGCGCACTTACGAGGTGCTGGCGGACACGCCGTGCGTCATCGTCATCGACGAGATCGACCTCATCGCGCGGCGGAGCTATGGGCGCCAGCCGCGATCGCGGACCGTCGGGGCGCTGTGTGTCGCCCTCGACGGGCTGGTCCCGATCACCGGACCGGTGACGCTCGGGCTGACCGCGGGTGACCCTGAGGACCTCGATCCGTCGATCATTCGGAGTGGGCGGCTGACCACGAAGATCGTTCTGAAAGAACCGGATCGGGCCGAACGCCTCGTTCTGTGGCGTCGCGCTCTTGAGCGGATCGCCTCGGAGGGCGATCTCGGACTGGCTGACGCAGCGGATCGCTCGCAGGGGATGACCGGGGCCGATATCGTTGCGACCGCGCTCGCGGCTGCCGGGCTTGCCCTCGCCGACGGGCGGACGACGCTCGATCGGGCCCACCTCGAGGAGGCCATCGAACGGCGCGGATTCGTGCGCCGCCGGGCCGCCCACGACGATCGGATCCGGCGCGCCACCGCGCTCCACGAGGCCGGGCACGCGGTCGTTGCCTTCCTGGCACTCGGAGCAGATGCCCTCAACGACGTGGCGGTCTCGGTATCGGTCGCGGGGTCTGGTCACACGGCACTGCGCACCGAGTGGTCGGACGCGCACGGGTTCAGCGGGCGGTTGTGGCGGCTGCGGGTCCAGCTGAGCCTCGCCGGCCTCGTGGCCGAGGAGGCCTTCAATCAGCCGGACGGACTGACCATGGGGTCCCAGGCCGACATCAATGACGCGACCGGGCTGATCCTCGTAGCCGCCGAACACGGCCTGCTTGGCTGGACGGCACTGGCATCACCGACCCGTATGGAGCGCGGACCCAACCCGGAGTCGTACGACGACCACGGGTCGCCTCAGATGCGCGACGAACTCTGGTTGGCGGTGAAGCGCGAACTCGACGAGGCACATGCGGCATGCCGCGCGACCCTCGAGCCGTACCGCTCCGCAGTGGAAGCGCTCGCCGAACGGGTTCTGCTCGAGGGAACGCTGTCGGGTGTCGCCCTGGCCGTCGCCCTGCGGGCGACCGGTATCCCGGAGGGCTCGGACGATGTCTGACCTCGAGGCCTTCGGCTGGGACGACGGGCACGCAGCCGCCTTCGCCGGGCTCGTCTCGAACGGGTCGAGCGGCGCGAGGCGGGAACCTGGCCGGGTCGTCGTCGAGGAACGCGGCCAGTATCTCGTTCGAACCGCGCTCGACGAATCCCCCGCGGAGATCAGCGGCCGGTTCAGGTTCGGCGTCACGGAGACCGCCGACTTCCCGGCGGTGGGTGACTGGGTCGTCCTCGAGCGAGCAGGGCGCACAGCGGTCATCCATGCAACGCTCCCCCGCCGGACGGCGCTCGTCCGGCGGACACCCGGGGATCGAGACTCATCGGGTCAGGTCCTCGCTGCAAACATCGATCTCGTGTTCGTGGTCACGTCGATGGACGGTGACCTCAACCTGCGCCGGCTCGAACGGTTCCTGGCCGTCGCCTGGGAATCCGGCGCGCAACCGATCGTGGTGCTGTCCAAGGAAGACGTCGCGGCCGATCCCCGCGGGGCCCAGCTGGCCGTCGACGCGATCGCCCAGGGCGTCCCCATCCTGTCGGTCAGCGCGCTCCGAGGCTCCGGGATGGACGCGATCCGCGAGCGCCTGCTCGACCGCCAGACGGTCGCCGTCGTCGGCTCATCGGGCGTCGGCAAGTCGACCCTCATCAACGTCCTGCTCGGCGAGGCGTTGCTCGACACCGGTGGCGTCCGCGAGGACGACTCAAGGGGGCGCCACACGACGACGCGACGCCATCTGCTGCGGCTGTCACGCGGCCTGATCATCGATACACCCGGGATGCGCGAGCTGGGTCTCGCGGACGAGGGCGGCCTCGACCGCGCCTTCGACGACATCGCCGCGCTCGCCGCCGACTGTCGGTTCACCGATTGCGCCCATCGGTCCGAGCCGGGCTGCGCCGTGCGGCTGGCCATCGACCATGGCGCCCTCACCGAGGAACGCCTCGAGGCCCACCAGAAGCTGGAACAGGAAGGCGCCCACCAGGCTCGCCGGCACGACGCGCTCGCGCGCATCGCGGAGCGCAAGAAGTGGAAACAGATCGGTGCGGCGACCTCGCGACACATGCGGGAGAAGTACGGAGACGACCGATGACCCGACGAGCAACCGAGGGTGCGCCGGATATCGACGGCTTCGTGTTTCGACGGTTCGCCCCAGAGCACGATTACCCGGGCATCACCGCGGTCCTGCAGGCTCAGATGTTGGCCGACCACGTCTCCTACCTTCCGACCGAGGCCTCGATCCGCAACGACTACGACAACATGGCCGGATTCGATGCGAGACGCGATGCCATCGTCGCCGAGGTCGGCGGCCGGATCGTCGCGATGGGCGCGGTCATCCGCTCCATCCGGGATGGCGCGACGCAGTTCACCCTCGATGCCGCCGTGCACCCGGAATGGCGTCGACGACGGATCGGCACGGCCATCCTGCGCTGGCAGGAGGCGCGGGCGCAGGAGCGCCTCGATGAGGAGCCGGCAGACGGCAACGTCGCGCTGATGAGCTGGATCGACGACACCCAGGTCGGGGCACTTGCGCTCCTGGCCAACGCCGGCTATCGGCAGGTCCGCTATGGCTTCATGATGCTGCGCGATCTCGCCGACGCGATCCCCGACGTCAGTCTCCCGGCGCCGCTCGAGATTCGGCCGGTCCGCGAGGAGGACCACCGACGCATCTTCGAGGCCGAAAATGAGGCGTTCCGCGACCACTGGAACCACCGCGAGCAGGAGGAAGTCGACTTCGTCAGGACCTTCGCGCAGCCCGACATCGACACATCCCTCTGGCGGATCGCGTGGGACGGAGACGAGGTCGCGTCGGTCGTCATGAACTGCATCTACCCGGAGGAGAACGAGGGCCTCGGCGTGCGGCGCGGCTGGCTCGATCGCATCTCGACCCGGCGTCCGTGGCGGCGACGCGGCGTCGCCTCCGCACTCATCGTGTCGTCGTTCCAGGCCTTCCGCGAGCGCGGAATGACGGACGCTGCGCTCGGGGTGGACTCGGAAAACCCGAATGGCGCCCTTGGGCTGTACGTGGGCCTCGGTTTCCGCCGTCACCAGACGGGGATCGCCCACCGAAAGGAGCTGTAGCGACTCCCGGCCGTCAGGCCAGCAGCCGACCCGACTGGCGAACCAGCTCCATCCATGGGCGCTCGCGGCCGATCGTCGTCGTCGCGCCGTGGCCCGGGAGAACGGTCGTGCCGTCCGGAAGCGCAGTCAGGCGCACCAGCGACTCCGCCATCAGCTGGGCGTCGCCGCCGGGCAGGTCAACCCTCCCCCATCCCCCGGCGAACAGCGTGTCGCCGCTGAACAGGAGCGCCTCGTCATCGCTGAGCAGGCAGACCGAACCCTCGGTGTGACCGGGCGTATGCATGACGCGCAGCCGGATGGACCCGAAGCGGACCTCGCCACCCTCGGCCAGTTCCACGGCCGGAACGCACGGCGGGATCTCGAAGGGCGCCCACAGCGCTTGGGGGTCCGTGAGTCGATGCCAGTCCAGTGGATGTGCCGCGATCTGCGCGCCGGTGTGCTCGGCCACCGCAGCGTTGTCCCCGGTGTGATCCCAGTGCCCGTGCGTCGTCACGATGAGCTTCAACGTCCAGTCGCGCGACACGAGCTCATCGCGGATCCAGGCGAGCGACGGGATCGCCGTATCGACGGCGATGGCCTCGCGCGTTCGTTCGTCGGCGAGCAGGTGGACGTTCGTCGCGATCGGCCCGACGACCCGGCTCAGGCGCTGCATGCGGAGCGTGTGGCTGTGCGGCCGTGCGTCAGCCTTCGAGCTTGGCCTTGATGCAATCGAACGTCTGGCCGACGATCTTGTTGGCCGTACCCTCCATGAGGCGCGCCCCGACTCCAGCGAGCGAGCCCGAGATGTCGACCTCCGCCGACCAGTCCATCGTCGTCGGTCCCTCCGGCGGGCCGGACAGCAGCATCGAACCGACTGCGTCGACCGCACTTCCGGGGGCCTGACCGCTCGCCTTGATCACGGCCTTGTCCGGCGCCGTCAGCTCCGCGAACGTCATGTTCACCACGAACTTCGCGCTGATGAACCCGACGCCGACCTTCGCCCGCACCTTGAAGTTCGCTGCGTCGATGATCTCCACCGATTCGACACCAGGACCGCACGAACTCACCTTGTCGGGGTCAATCAGGAAGGCCCACGTCCTGGCGCGGGGGGCGTCGATCTGGACGGTGCCGGAAAACAGCATGGATCACTCCGTGGTGGGGACGAGGATCAGGCTTCGGAGGATACCGAACCCGGGACGAACGCGGCCGGCTCGCGAACGAACCGGGTCCGGCAGCCGAGACTGCAGAAGGCGTAGATCGTGCCGGCATGTTCCGCAAGATGACGCGCGTGCGCCGGGTCGACGGTCATCCCGCAGACAGGATCGAGGTACACGACGTCATCGGTTGCGCCGAGGGGCGGCGCCGTGCGGCCCGGCTCGGTCCCGGCCATCGTCGCGGGTCCAGGGGCCGCCACGAACTCCGCCCGGCCGCGACGCACCTGCACGAGCTCGGCGAGGATCGAGAGCGCGACCTCCTCGGCGGTCTCGGCGCCGATGTCCATTCCGGCCGGCGCCCGGAGCGCGGCCAATCGGTCATCGGGGATCCGCTCCTCGCTGCGCAGGTACTCGCGAACGACGGCGGCGCGAGTGGGTGAAGCGACGAGGCCCACGTACGCGGCCTCGCGACGGAGCGCGGCGCTGACCGCCTCCTCGTCCCACTGACCCTGCGTGGCGACCACGACATACGGGACGACGCCGGGATCGAGGCGGCGCAGGTTCGTCTCGGCCGACACGCGCTCGGCCGTGGGAAACGCGGAAGGATCCGCGACCGGATCGAACACGGACACGCGATACCCGGCCGCCGCACCCAACGACACGAGGGCCTGCGCGATGGGCGTGGTCCCGGCGATCCACAGGACGGGAGCGGGCAGATGCGGTTCCACGTAGATCTCCAGTGTCCCGCCGGAGTGGCAGGTCATGACGAGTTCGACAACCCCATCGGCGCGGCGGCCCAGGGACGGCGGGTCCCTGGACAGGCGCAGCAGGCGCGGCAATCCATCGCCCAGCGCAAGGAGCGCCTCGCGGACGACCACGGGCTGGGCGCACGAGCCCCCGACCCAGCCCTCGATCGTGCCGTCCGGGTGGACGATTCCGTGCGCCCCCGGGCGCGCCGAGGTGGGCCGCTGCACCGCCACCACCGTGGCGAGCGCGAACGACCGTCCCTCGGCCTCGAGGGCGCCGACGCGGGCGAAGAGGGAGCGGCCTACGGCGCGACCCCCTTCTCGTGGAGGATCTTCCAGACCTTCTGCGGGGTCATCGGGATGTCGATGTTCCGGACCCCGAGGTGCCACAGGGCGTCGACGACCGCATTGGCGATTGCCGGCGGGGCGCCGACCGTGGCCGACTCGCCGACCCCCTTGGCGCCGATCGGGTGATGCGGCGACGGGGTGATCGTCTTGCCGGTCTCCCAGGCCGGAGTCTCCATCGCGGTCGGGAGAAGGTAGTCCATGAACGTGCCGGCCAGGTTGTTGCCGCGCTCGTCGTAGGTGATCTCCTCGTAGAGCGCAGGGGCGAAGCCCATCGTGAGACCGCCGTGGATCTGGCCATCGACGATCATCGGGTTGATGATGTTGCCGCAGTCATCGACGGCGACGAACCGACGGACCGTCACCTGGCCGGTGCCCTTGTCGATGTCGACCACGCAGATGTACGAACCGAACGGGAAGGTCAGGTTCGGCGGGTCGTAGTAGTCGACCGCCTCCAGGCCCGCCTCCATCCCCTGGGGGTGGTTGGTATAGGCCGCGAAGGCGATCTCCTGGATCGTCTTGAACCGGTCGGGCGAGCCCTTGACGCTCCACTTGCCGTTCGTCCACTCGAGGTCGTCGGCGCTCGCCTCGAGGAGATGCGCGGCGAGGTGCCGGGCCTTCTCCTTGATCTTCCGGGCCGCGATCGCGGTGGCCGCGCCGGCGACCGGTGTGGACCGCGAGGCGTAGGTGCCAAGGCCGTATGGCGCGGTATCCGTGTCCCCGTATTCGATCTTGATGTCGCTGACCGGGAAGCCGAGCTCCTCGGCGATGATCTGGGCGAACGTCGTCTCGTGGCCCTGGCCCTGGGTCTGGACGCCGATGCGGGCCAGGACCTTGCCGGTGGGATGGACCCGGATCTCGCAGGAGTCGAACATCTTGATGCCCAGGATGTCGAACGTGTGCGAGGGTCCGGCACCCACGATCTCGGTGAAGGAGCTGATGCCGATGCCCATGAGTTCGCCGCGCTCGCGCTTCTCGGCCTGCTCCTTGCGCAGGCCCTCGTAATCGATCATCTCCATGGCCATCGTGAGCGCCGCGCCGTAGTTGCCGGAGTCGTATTCCCAGCCGGTGGGCGTCGTGTATGGGAACTGCTCGGGCTGGATGAAGTTCTCCATCCGGAGTTGGGCCGGGTCCTTGCCGATGTCGTGGGCGAGGATGTCGACCATCCGCTCGATGGCATGGACAGCCTCGGTCACCCGGAACGAGCACCGATAGGCGACGCCGCCGGGCGGCTTGTTCGTATAGACGCCGTCGACCTCGACGAAGGCGTTGTCGAAGTCGTAGGAACCGGTGATCACGTTGAACAGCCCGGCCGGGAACTTCGACGGGTCCGCCGCAGCGTCCGTATAGCCGTGGTCGGCGATCGTCTTGACCTTGAGCCCGGTGATCTTGCCTTCCTTGGTCGCACCCATCTCGGCGTGGATGTGGTAGTCGCGGGCGAACGAATCGGCCTGCAGATTCTCCGAACGGTCCTCGATCCACTTCACCGGCTTGCCGGTCAGGAACGAGGCAGCGACGGCCAGGACGTAGCCCGGGTAGACGGGCACCTTCCCACCGAAACCGCCGCCGATGTCGTGGGTCTTGACCCGGATGTTGTGCTCGTAGATGGGGAGCCCGGCGCCGCCGGCGACGAGCGCGAGCACCGTCCGGATGGCGTGCGGTGCCTGACTCGTCATGTGCAGCGTCAGCTGTTCGCGGACAGGATCCCAGTCGGCGACGCAGCCGCACGTCTCGATCGACGCGACGTGGATCCGCGGGATGTAGATGTCCTGGGAGATGGTGACGTCTGCCGCAGCGAGGGCAGCGTCCGCCTTCGCCTCGTCCCCCGACTCCCAATGCCAGATGTGGTTCGTCTGCTTGTCGGGACCCTTGTCGGGACGGAGGACGATCGCGTCCGGCTTGAGCGCCTCGAACGGATCGACGATGACCGGGAGCGGCTCGTAGTCGACGTAGACCGCGGCGACGCCGTCGGCGGCGGCGTAGCGGGACGTGGCGATGACGGCCGCGACCTCCTGCGCTTGGTACATGACGGTGTCGACCGGGAGCACCATCTGCATGTCGCCGGCCAGCGTCGGCATCCAATGGAGCTTGTAGCCCTCCAGATCCTTGCCGGTGATAACGGCAGCGACGCCCGGGATCTTGAGGGCCTCACTGGCGTCAATCGACCTGATCTTTGCGTGTGCGTATGGACTTCGGACGATGTCCAGCCACAGCTGTCCGGGAAGATTGACGTCGTCGATGTATTCGCCCTGGCCCTGGATGAACCGGGGGTCCTCCTTGCGCTTGACCGAGTGGCCCATCCCGCCGACTTCGGGGGTGGTCTGAGGCTCCATCTCGATGGTCATCTCGTCACTCCCCTGTCAGCTCGCCGCGGCCGGCTCGGCCGGTGCGGATTCGGCGGCCTGCATCTGCTGGGCAGCCTGCTGGATGGACTTCACGATGTTCACGTAGCCGGTGCAGCGACAAAGATTGCCACTGATCCCCTCGCGGATCTCCGCCTCGGAGGGATCCGGGTTCTGCTCGAGGAGCCAGGCCGATTGCATGATCATCCCCGGGGTGCAGAAGCCGCACTGGAGGCCGTGCTGGTCCCAGAACGCCTGCTGGAGCGGATGAAGGTCGGCTCCGTTGGCCATCCCTTCGATCGTCTTGATCGTCGATCCATTGGCCTGGACGGCGAGCATCGTGCACGACTTGGCGCTGACCCCATCGACATGGACGGTGCACGCGCCGCAGTTGCTCGTGTCGCATCCCACGTGCGTGCCGGTAAGGCCGAAGTTCTCGCGCAGAAGATGGACGAGGAGCAGGCGCGGTTCCACATCGGCTTCGCGGACCTCGCCGTTGACGGTGACGCTGACGTGTTGGGTGGTCATCTCGGTTCGTCCTCCGTCAGGCGCCGGCGCGCTGGAGCGCTGCGCGGATGGCTCGGGTGGTCATCTCCGCGACCATGGCTCGCTTGTAGTCGGCCGGGCCGTGGCTGTCGGTCACAGGCTTGCTCTGCTTTGAGGCCATGGCAGCCGCCTCCTGGATCACTTCATTGCCCGGTCTGGCGTCCGTGAGGACCTTTTCGGCCTCGGTGGCGGCGAACGGTGCATCGGCGACTGCCGTCAAACCAATCCCGATGGAGGCGATCCGGCCGTCGTCGCTCAGCGCAAGCTGGACGGCGACGCCCACTGTCGAGAAGTCGCCGGCACGTCGCTCGAGCTTCTTGTACGCCCCGCCGCCGTTCCGTGCCGGGTGCGGGATCCGCACCTCGGTCAGCACCTCGGTCGGCTCGATCTGGGTGACGAAAGTGTCGAGGAAGAAGCCGCGCACGGGCATGACCCGCTCGCCGCCGGCACTGCGCAGGACGACCGACGCGCCGAGCGCGAGAAGCACCGCCGGCCAATCCGACGATGGATCTGCGTGGGCGACCGATCCACCGATGGTGCCCCAGTTGCGGACCTGCGGATCGCCGATGCCGACGGCCGCCTCGCGCATGATCGGGAGCGACCGGGCGAGGCCCTCGTCCTCCTGGATCCGTTTGTGGGTCACGCGACCACCGATCCGGATGTCATCGTCGGTGTGGACGATGCCGTCGAGCCCGCCGACATCGCGGAGGTCGACCAGCAACTCGGGTTGCGCGAGCCTCAGTTTGAGGAGGGGCAGGAGGCTGTAGCCCCCCGACAACAGCTTGGCCTCTCCCTGGCGATCCCGCAGGATCCCCAGGACCTCGTCGAGATCCGCCGGCCTGACGTAGTCGAATGCCGCTGGGATCACGCGCGCGCCTCCTCTCAAGTTCGAGCGAGAGCGGCGACTGGCACGCCCAGTGCGGCCAGCGCAACTCATGACGGGGGGCAGTCTCGGGGCCGACGGCCAGGGTCGCGAATCGGGCGACACGGCTGACGATCTCGGGGCTTTGCAGGGTACCCGACGAGGATAGGCCGAGGTCGTTTCGGCGTCAACGAGTAAGAGCCACTGGAGGTCCATACGTATCGATCGGCGTGCCGGATCTGGCGCTCGGTGCGGATCGACGGCCGAAGGGCTCGGGATGCGCGGCAACGCGCCCGGGTCCGCTGCAACGGGCCCGGGCGCGTCCCCCTGGAAGGAGAGATCGTGGAGCCGTCAGTTGCGAAGGGCGCGCAGCGCGTCAATGACGGCCTTCGCATCGGCGCGAGCCGCGCGGAGTTCCTCGCGCGCCTGTCGAAGGTCGCGACGCGCCTCGTCCAGGATCGGCTTGGCCGTGCCGTCGTTCCAATCGGCCGGCGTGAGCTCGAGGACCTTGTCGGCGAGGCCATCGACCAGCTTCTCGGCCGCGGCCACGTGCCGGTTCATCGAAGCGAGGGCTTCCTCGGCCGTCGCCGTATCGTGGCCGGCAGCCTTCGCCCGCTCGATGTAGCCGGTCGCCTTCTCGTCGAAGGCGTCGAAGCGCCGGCCGATCGCGATCACGGCATCCGCCGCGTTCGTGAGGTGGGCCTGCGGGATCACGAGCACGTAGACCCGGAAGTCGTGAGCGATCCGGCGGAGGTCCGCGGTGAGCTCGGCGAGATCGGTGTCACCGTGGATCTCGGCACGGAGCGCGCGGAGGCCCTGCGTGGTGCTGTCGATGATCCGCAGGACCGTGGTCTGGTGACCGTCCGTCATCACGACCGAGGCAACCACGCGAGCCCGGACCGTGCCGAGATCGTCGATCCGGCGATCGATCTCGCAGTCGCCGAGAGCAATCCCTTCGGCGATCGTCGGATCGTTGCTGAAGGCACGCCACGCCTCGGCGCAGCGACCCTCGCGTGCGGCGGTCTGGCCACGCGCCGGCTCCTCGGCGGCCAGCGTCGGGACGGCGCTCGCCGCGAGGACGAGGCCGGCGAGGGCGATTGACAGGATGCGGCTGAAATGTCGGTTCATGGCAGGTTCCCTTCCGAGCCGGGTTCGCCGGCTCCAAGTGCGCTGTCGAGGGTGGACAGGGTGGCGTCGAGATCGGCGAATGAGCCGGCATCGAATGGGGGCAGCGGCCCGGGCGTGGGCGCGGCGGATGCCCCACCGGCCGGAGCCGGAGTTCCCGCCGTGCCGGACACTGCGGCGGCGCTCCCGCTGCCGGCACCCGGGCCGGCATCGATCGAATCCAGTTCGGATCCGGCCAGCCACGCGTCGAGTTCGGCCGCCAGGTCCTCATCGGCGGCAGCGTCGACTGGACCTGAACCCGTGGGTGTGGGATCGGCGTCGGAGGCGGCCCCTGCGCCGCGGTTGGTTCGGTCGAGCCCGCCACAGCCCACGACGGCCACGGCGAGGAGCGCCGTGCCCGCGAACCGGAGCATCGACCCGGTAACGGTCATCTTCGTGTTCTCCCTTGCGGTTCGATGGACCCATCGATCCGGAGATCGGCCGGCTCGACATCGCTACCGTGCCGGAGGGACCCGATGGGCTCCACCACCGGGACACGGGGAGATGTAAGGGCTCGGTAAGCTCGCCGGGGGGTTGGGAGGCTTCCCGACGGGTCGGGTACATCGCGGTGCGGTCGCCGGCGCCGGGCCGGCGTCCAGCACCCGGCCGCCATCGACGGAGGCGATTCCGAAGGGCCGGACCTCAAAGGTTCCGGACGTTGACTCCCGGGGTCAGGACTGGACGTGCGGCTCCCACGTCACGACGCCGACGGCCATCGGGAGCACGCCGCGCAGCGAAACGGTGCCGTCGGCGCCCGAGTCGAGCAGTTCGTCGACGGCCGACTCGAAGCGCCGTGCCTTCGGGCCCTCGATGTCGATCCAGAGCTGCCGGAGGAGGAACCCTTCGAGTTCGCTCCGCGATGCGAAACGACGCGCCTCGCGCTCCATCATGCGAACCTGCGGGTCGCGTCCCCGGGCTCGCAGGAGCTCCACGAAGTCCGGGAGCGCGGGAAGCGGGATCCGGGCCTCGCCATGGACGAGCGGCCAGCACGGATCGGCGAGTGATGCCGGCTGGCGCTCCATCAGGATCGCCACGCACAGGCGCCTCGCGGCTGCCTCCATGGCATCGATGAACGGGCCGATGGCCTCGACGTCGTACGAGACGTGGGCGATGAGCGAGACGTCCACGGCCGGGAGGGGACCGATCGCCGCGGCGAGCGCATCGCCCGGGGCCGGTGGCCAGCGGCCTTCGACAACCTCGATATTCGCGATGCCGTACTCCGCCATGCCTTCGCCGAGTGCCCCGAGCATCCCACGCGACGGATCGACGGCGATCACCCGCCGGACCCGAAGCGCCAGGGGCAGGGCATAGCGACCCGCCCCGGCGCCGATGTCGAGCCAGGTTTCGTCGGATTCAGCGAGCTCGACGAGGGCGACGAGGACGCTCTCATCCGTCCGACGCGGATCGGCCCGGAACAGACCGGTGACCGGCGCGTAGAAGTCCGCGCCGTCGGGCCTCTCACGGAGACGGTCCACCTGGCCCCGGTTGGCCCGGACGCGATCGGCCCATGCCCGCTCGGCGAGGGTCGCCAGATCGGCGCGAGCGTCGATGTCGGGGTTGTCGCCGTCCACGGGGACCTCGTGGACGACGTCCGGGTGCGCCTCGAGGACGGGTCCGAGCCCGCGATCGCCGGCTGTCTCGTCGATCAGGCGGAACGCCTCGCGACCCAGCAGCACCGGGTTCCGGCCACGGTCGTTTGCATAGCGCGGCACGACGACGGGCCGCTCCGGATCGCGCGTCGCATTGACGAGCGCACGGATCGTCGCCGGCGAGATGAGCGGTTGATCGCCGAGCGCCACGAGGATCGCGTCGGGGGTTGGGCTCCCATCCGTCCCCGCCTCCGCCTTGGCGGCCCGAGCCAGCGCTGCGAATCCGATCCGGAGCGAGCTCGCGAGTCCCGCCGCCGGGTCGGGGTTTCGAATGCGCCGCTCGGCGCGCCACTCGATGCCGCCTTCGATGCGCTCCGCATCCGTACCCAGGACGACGACGACGTCCGCGATCCCCGCCTCGGCGATCGCATCGAGCACGTGCTGGAGGATCCGCCGGCCGCCGACGGCCGCGAGGAGCTTCCCGCCCCCGAATCGCGAACCCGCGCCCGCCGCCAGGACGACGGCCGCGAGACGTCCGCCGGCCGGCTCAGCCACCTGCGATCCGCGTGGCCTCATCCGTGACGCGAGTCGCGGCTGCCGCGCGGGTCCGCATCGGGGCACCGCTGCCCCCATAGCGGGTGGCAACGATCTCGGCCATGACCGCGAGCGCGGTCTCGGCCGGGGCGCGACCGCCGAGGTCCAGGCCCACCGGCCCACGCAACCGGGCGAGGTCGTCCGCCCCCACCCCGGCCGCACGGAGTCGCTCGTGCCGATCCGACTGCGTCTTGCGCGAGCCGACCGCGCCCACGTAGCGACATCCGCGGCGAAGCGCCTCGGTGATCGCCGGCTCGTCAAACTTCACGTCGTGGCTCAGGACGGCGACCGCGTCGTTCGGACCCAGGCCGATCTCGTCGGCAACCTCGTCGGGCCAGCCGACGACCAGCCGGTCTGCAGTCGGGAAGCGATCCGGAGTGATGAACGCCGCGCGGCCATCGACGACCACCGTCTCGTAGCCCAGTTCGCCGGCCAGGCGAACGAGCGAGCGAGCGACCTCGACGGCACCCACGATGACGAGCCGCGGCCGGACCGGAAAAGCTTCCAGGAACAGCGAGGCACCCCCCAGCTCGATGGTTCGCGAGATCCCGCGCAACAGGGCGTCCTCGGATGCCTTGAGGAGCGCCTGGTCCAGTTCGTCCGAGCCCAGGGTCTCCGACGCGTCTCCGCCGTCGCTGATCATGATCGGGGGCGCCGGGGGCGCTCCCTCGCCCGGTGGGTGGGCGCCGAACGCAGGGGGTGGCGAATCGGACGGCAGCGGAATCGCGACCACGGCGCCGTGGCCGTCCCGCTCGATCGATGTCATCGCGGCCGCAACGGCCTCGGCCGGCACCAGAGGCTGGATGAGGACGTCGATCGTGCCACCACAGGCCAGGCCGACGTCCCAGGCCTCCTCGTCGCTGATCCCGTAGCGGACGACGCGAGCATGCCCGGTCTTGCGAGCTCGCTCGATCTCTTCGGCCGCGGCCCCCTCCACGCAGCCGCCACTCACCGACCCGGCGATCCGCCCATCGTCGGCTCGGAGCAGGACCGCCCCCTCCGGGCGCGGTGCCGATCCGAACGTCCGAACAACGACGGCCCGCCCGATCCCGATGCCTTCGGCCTGCCACGCAGCCAGCGTGTCGAGCAGCTCCTTCATGACGTCATGCTACGCCCGGGCGCTCCGAGCAGGCGACGCGCTGCCGCGGGATCCGTGGTGGGCGCCATCGGCTCGGGTCGGCCCTGGAAGCCAGGCACCTCGACGGCCGACCCGGCCAGATGTGGCATCGCGTGGGCGGCGATCTCGGCGTGGCGACCCGTGTCCTGGGTGCGGACACCCGCGAGGATCTGCCCGAGGCGCTCCAGGCTGGCGACCGTGCCCGCCGGCAGGAAGTCGTCGATGAACGGGTAGGCGGCCTTCATCCCGGCGGCCAGCGGTTGGTACCCGAACGTCCCCGCAAGCGGGTTCAGCCAGACCAGGCGATGACAGTTGCGCCGGAGGCGGGCCGTTTCCTCGGCCACGAGCGCCGGATCGCCGCGGTCCCAGCCGTCGGAGATGACGATGACCACGCCGCTCGTCCGGAGCGAGCGCCGCGCCCAGCGCAGGTTGAACTCGCGAAAGGATTCACCGATCCGCGTGCCGCCGGCCCAGTCGTTCACGGCGTCGGCCACGCGGGCAAGGGCACGGTCGCGGTCGCGGTCGCGCAGGAGGCGCGTGACGCGCGTGAGCCGCGTCCCGAAGACGAAGGCCTCGGTCTTGACGTCGCTCGAGGCGGCGAGCGCCTGGATGAACCGGAGCAGCAGGCGCGAGTGACGCTCCATCGAACCCGAGATGTCGCAGATCACGACGATCGGGCGCGGCCGGCGGACCGGGCGGCGCCAGACCCAGTCCAGCATCTGGCCCCCCGTCGACATGTTGCGGCGGAACATCGCTCGCGGGGCGAGGCGGCGGCCGTGGGGATGGAGTTCGTAGCGTCGGGTGCGGCGTAGCTCGAGGCGTGGGGTCAGGAGATCCACGAGTCGTTCGGCGTCGCGAACTTCGGCCGGGGTCATCCGATCGAACTCGCGGTGGCGGATGACCTCGGTGGCGCTGAAGGCGTCGGGCGCGATCGTGACCCCGTCGACCGCTTCCTCGTCGGTCGCGTCCTCGTCATCCTTCGACGCCAGCGGCTGTCCGACGTCGGCCCGTGCCTTGACGGCCTCGTCGCCGACCCCGGGTTCGTTCTCGCCGTCCTCCCCCGCCTCCAGGTCGGCATCCGTCTTCTCGGGGCGCGTCGCCACGGGTGGTTCGCCCGGCCAGGACCCGCGCCGGCGCCAGTAGCGATCGAAGATCAGGTCGTAGGTGGGTCGATCGTCCCGTCGGCGGATGAACACGGCCGCGCCGGCCGCCTTGACCTGCGCGCGATCGCCCAGATCGATGACCTCCAGAGCCCGCGCGAAGTCCTGCGCGGCGCCCAGGTCCGTCGACAGCCCGGCGCGCCGGAGCGCCCGCCCGAACCCGACCGCCTGGCGGAGCATCCGCCGCCCGTCGATCTCCTCACCGCGCGGCGTCCGGGCGAATGCCGGATCGGTCACTGGACGGTCATCGTCGCGGCCGGGTCGTCGTGCCGCCGCTGTTCATGCGCAGATGCTCAGCGCTGGGCCGACGTCTCAGCGAGATAGCGGCGCGCGTTCGTCCCGCGCACGCCCCGGACGTCTTCCTCGTACTTGAGCACGACGCCGAGCGTCTCGTCGACCATCTCGGGCGTCAGTTCCTTCGCCCCGAGAGCGAGGAGGGCAGCGGCCCAATCGAGGGTCTCGGCGATCCCCGGCACCTTCGTGAGGTCGGCCTCGCGCAGACGATGGACGAATGAGACGACGGCGCGGGCGAGCGACTCGGGGGCGTTCGGAACGCGGGCGAGGACGATCTCGAACTCCTTGTCCGCCGAGGGGTAGTCGATCCAGTGGTACAGGCATCGCCGCTTCAGCGCGTCGTGGACCTCGCGCGTCCGGTTCGAGGTGAGGATCACTCGTGGCGGCCGCACCGCCCGGATCGTGCCGATCTCGGGGACGGTGACCTGGTAGTCGGACAGGATCTCGAGGAGGTACGCCTCGAACTCCTCGTCGGCGCGATCGATCTCGTCGATGAGCAGGACGGGCGGCTCGCCTTCGGTCCCGTCGGTCCCGTTCGCCTCGAGCGCCTGCAGGAGCGGACGCTTGATCAGGAAGTCCGGACCGAAGATGTCGTGGGCGGTGGCGTGGTCGGCCGCCCCGCGCGCCTCCATGAGCCGGATCTCGAGCATCTGGCGCGGATAGTTCCACTCGTAGACGGCGTTGTTGACGTCGAGCCCCTCGTAGCACTGGAGCCGGATGAGCCTCGTCCCGAGGCTCGCCGCGAGGACCTTGGCCAGTTCGGTCTTGCCGACGCCCGCCTCGCCCTCGAGGAGCAGCGGCTTGTCGAGCCGCAGCGAGAGGAAGACCGATGTTGCAAGCGCCCGGTCGGCGATGTAATCGCGCTCGCGGAACGCGGCCGTGATCGCGGCGGCGGAGTCCAGATCGGCCGGGACGTTCGTGGTCATCAGGGCGCGAGTCTACCGCGTGGCATCGATCATCCGTCCGGAGCGTCCAGCTCACGGGCGTAGGCTGGGAAACGGAACCGCTGCTCGCGGGTGAGCAGACCGCCATGTCCGAGGCCGGACACGAGGCGCGGGCCGGGGCGTTCGCCGGTCAGGAGACGCGGCAGGACGAGGTCCGCCGCGGTGGCTTTCGAATAGGCGCCGCAGGTCGGCAGGCCCAGGACGGCGACCCGGCCGATCCGCCCGAGCCACAGCATGGAACCGGGGTGCGCCGGCACGCCACGGCGGACGACGCTCCCACCGAGCTCCTCGACCGCGCCGTAGAACGGGTCCGCCGGGTCGGTACTGCCGCCGCCCGCGGTGAGGATCACGTCGGCCCGATCCCGACCCGACGCGAGCTCCCGCATCGCGCCACCAACCGCCGCGTCATCAGGTGCATACGTGATCCCGATCAGCGTGGAGCCGAGCCCCTCCACCTTGTCGGCGACGCTCGCCTCGAAGCGCTCGCGGGCCACGGAGTGGATCGCCTCGCGGACGACGACCCCCACCCGGCGCGGAACGAACGGCGCGACCCGGACGATCGGGCGCCGGCCGAAGCCGGCCTGGCGGCGCCCGGCCTCCACGACTGCCTCGTCGACGACATGCGGCGCGACCTTGACGCTCGCGACGAGCTGTCCGGCCTTGACCACGGACCCGTCGAACGCGGTGAACACCTCGAGGGGGTCGATCCGGTTGATGCGCTCCAGGGCGGCCGTTCGGACGTGGAGCACGCCGTCCACCGCGGCGACGAGGTCCACCCGACTTTGTGCGGGACCACGGGTCGTCAGCCCCTCGCCGGCGACGGCGTCGGCCAGCGACATTGCTGCATCGTCCTCGTGGACGTCACCTTGTTCCAGGACGAGGACGGTGACGCCGCCATCTCCCAGCGCGGCGGGATCGGTCGCCAAGGCGCGAAGATCCTCCAGCGAAAGGCGCCGCCCCTTCGGCATGCGCACTCCACCCGCGACGAGGTCGCGGGTCAGGACCGACCCCTCGAGTGAGGCCGGCGGATGCGCGCCGGGCAGGATCCGCTCGACGCGCACGCGCGTTGCCGCCGCAGGGCGGGCTAGCCGGCCCGCGCCAGCGCGGCCTCGATCGCCCGACCCGCGTAGACCACAGCCATCGCCGCGCGGTAGGTCGCATCGGCGTGAATGTCCGAGTTCACCTCGACGCCATCGGTCGCATGCGCCGCCGCGGCGGCGATCGCCTTCCCCGAGGCATCGCTGCCGACAAGCGCCGCCTCGACGTCCGTAGCCCGGTACGGATGCTCGTGGACTCCAGTGACGCCGATCCTGGCGTGGCTGATGCTGCCGCCGCTCTTCGCGATGACGGCCGCCACGCCCACGATCGAGTAGCCCGATGCCGGCTGCGCGAGCTTCGCGTAGCCGAACCCGGCCCCGGCCGGGACCGCCGGTCGGCGGATTGCCACGAGGATCTCGTCGTCCCTGATCCCGCTCACGAACGCACCTTCGAAGAACCCGTCGAGGGGCACGACGCGCTCCCCGCCAGGACCGCGGAGCACCGCCGAGCCGTCGAACGCCAGTGCGATCGCCGGGAAGTCGGACGCGGGATCGGCATGAGCGATCGCGCCGCCCACCGTGCCCAGGTGGCGAACCTGGACGTCGGCGATCTGGTCGATCGCCTCGCGGACGCCCGGGTAGGTCGTGGCGGCACGCCACTCGGCGTAGGTGGTCAGCGCCCCGATCTCCAGGCTTCCATCCGCCTGCGGACGGAAGCCCCTGAGCTCGGCGATCCGGCCGATGTCGACCAGTCGATCGACGGATGCCAGCCGGAGCTTGAGCAACGGCAGGATGCTCTGGCCGCCGGCGATGACCTTGGCCCCGCCGCGCACGGCGGCGATGGCCTCGTCGAGCGATCCGGCGCGGGTGTACTCGAACGCGGCCGGGATCATGCCTGGCCTCCCTTCGCGGACTGGATGGCACGCCACACGGTCTGTGCCGTGTACGGCATGTCGAGATGACGGATGCCCAGCGGCGAAAGGGCATCGACGACGGCATTGGCGACGGCCGCCGTGCTGGCGATCGCCCCGGCCTCGCCGACCCCCTTCACCCCGAGCGGGTTCACGGGCGACGGGGTCACCGTCTCATCCAGTTCCAGCATCGGCAGCCACGATGCCCGCGGCAGCGCGTAGTCGAGCATCGAACCCGACAGGAGCTGCCCGTCATCGCCGTAGATGGCGCCCTCCCAGAGGGCCTGTCCGACACCCTGGACGATGCCGCCATGGAGCTGGCCGTCCACGATCATCGGGTTGATCTTCTTGCCGACATCGTCGACGGCGATGTAACGAACGAGATCGACCTTGCCGGTCGCCTCGTCGATCTCGACGATCGCGACATGGGTCCCGAACGGCCACGTGCAGTTCGGCGTGTCGTGATAGACGGTCTCGTCGAGATACGGCTCCATGCCTTCGGGAAGGCTGAACCCCAGGCCGATCGCGAAGGAGATCTCCTGGAAGGTTTTCACCTTGTCGGGCGATCCCTTGACCGAGTAATTCGCGCCGTCGACTTCGATGTCGTCGACGGAGGCCTCGAGCATGTGCGCCGCATAGCGGCGTGCCTTCTCGCGGATCTTGGCCGCGGCCTTCACCGCCGCGGTGCCGCCCACCGACGCCGTCCGGCTGCCGTACGAGCCATAGCCGAACGGGGCACCCTGGGTGTCCGAGTGCTGGATGACGACGTCCTCCATCGGGATCCCCAGCTCGTGGGAGACGATCTGGGCGTAGGTCGTCTCGTGGCCCTGGCCCTGCGGCTGGGTGCCCATGGTGACGACGACCTTGCCGGTGAGGTGAACCCGGATGTTGGACGACTCCCACATCGCCGCCCCCCAGCCCTCGCCGACGGCACCGATCCACTTGGACGGCGCGACGCCGCACACTTCGATGTACGTGCTGAGCCCGACGCCGAGGAGCTTGCCGCGCTTCCTCGCGTCGGCCTTCGCCTTGTCCATCTCGTAATAGCCGGCCGTCGTGAGCGCCTTGTTGAGTGCCGGCTCGTAGTTCCCGGAATCAATGTAGATCTTGGCGCCACCAGAGGCCGTCCCGAGCCCCGACGGGTTCTCGTACGGGAACTGGTCCGGCGGGATGAAGTTCCTGCGACGAACCGCGGCGGGATCCATGCCGATCTCGTCGGCGAACAGGTCCATCGCCCGTTCGATGACGTAGGTCGCCTCGGGGCGGCCCGCACCGCGGTAGGCGTCAACGAACGTCGTGTTCGTGTAGACGCCGGTCACTTCGGCGTAGACGTTCGGGATGAGGTAGCAGCCCGAGAGCACACGGGCGTAGAGCGTGGTTGGAACACCCGGACCGATCGTCGAGAGGCGACCGCCGAGGTTGGCGAGCGTCTTGACGCGCAGACCCGTGATCTCGCCATCCCGCTTCCCGGCAATCTCGAGGTAGGTCACATGATCCCGGCCGTGGGTCGTGGACTGGTAGTTCTCGCGGCGAGTCTCCACCCACTTCACGGGCCGGCCGCCGATCGCCTTGCTGGCGAACATGACGAGCGCCATGTCCGCGTAGCAGAAGATCTTGGTGCCGAACGCGCCGCCGACGTCCGGGCTGATGCAGCGAACCTTGTGCTCGGGAATGCCGGTCACGAAGGCGGCGAGCAGCAGGCGCTGGATGTGCGGGGTCTGGCTCGACATCCAGATCGTGTACTCATCCGCTCCCGGGTTGTACCAGCCGATGTCGCCGCGGGTCTCCATCGGGTTCGGGATGAGCCGCTGGTTGACGAGCCGCTGGCGGACGACCACCTCGGCCCCATCGACCGCCGCGTCCGTCCCCGCCTTGTCCCCGACCGACCACTCGAACACGACATTGTTCGGGGCGTTCTCGTGGAGCTGCGGCGCGCCGTCGGCCATCGCCTTCTCGACGTCGACCACGGCCGGAAGACGCTCCCAGTCGACCTTGATGGCCTCGAGCGCGTCGTTGGCCTGAGACGCCGTCTCGGCGATGACCGCCGCGACGCCTTCGCCGGTCCACTTGACGCTATCGGTGGCCAGGGCGCGTGGCGTGTTGATGTTGTTCTGGATCCCTGCCGATCCGCCGGCCGGCCACGCCATCGGGAGCGGGTTGTACGGGATGTCGGCGCCGACGAACACGGCGACCACGCCGGGCATCGCCTTCGCGGCGGACGCATCGATGGAGCGGATGTTGGCGTGTGCATAGGGGCTGCGCAGGATGGCCATGTGGGTCATCCCGGGCATCGTGATGTCGTCGAGGTAGCGACCCCCACCCGTGATGAGGCGCGGGTCCTCGACCCGCTTGACGGAGGTTCCGAGCACGTCGGTGGTCATCTTCGGCCTCCTATGCCTGACTTGCCGGCGCGGCCGGTGCAGCGGATCCCGCGCGCATCACGGCGGCCGCCTCACGGATCGCCAGGACGATGTTCTGGTAGCCCGTGCAGCGACAGATGTTGCCCTCGATCGCATGGCGGATCTCGTCATCGGACGGGTCGTCATCGCGGGCGATGAGATCGGCAGCCGCCATGATCATGCCGGGGGTGCAGAAGCCGCACTGGAGTCCGTGCTTCTCCCAGAACGCGGCCTGGATCGGGTGGAGGTTCTCTGGGGTCCCCATCCCCTCGATCGTCGTGATCGAGCGACCGTCGGCCTGGACGGCCAGCATCGAACACGACTTCACGGCCATGCCGTCCAGCTGAACGGTGCACGCGCCGCATTGCGAGGTGTCGCAACCGATGTGGGTCCCGGTCAGGCCCAGGTCCTCCCGAATGGCCTGGACCAGGAGCCGCCTGGGCTCGACCTCCAACGATCGGCTGACGCCGTTCACGGTGAGCGTGATGTGCTCGGTCACCGGCTGGACCTCCTTCCGTGCGCACAGGCCGGCGGGTTCGTACCGGGCTGCGTCGCGTCCCTCGGGTTGGTTCGATGGTGCAGATGTGAGCGTCCATGCTCGCACCGTCGGCAACGGGAATCAAGGCCGATTCGCGGGTGGTGAAACGTGGCTCGTGGGCCGAGGGGTAGCCCGGACCTGCGACGGTCAGGCTCCGTCGCTCGACATCGCGGGCTCGGCCGGCGCGGCGGAGGGGATTCGTCGACTCCTGGTCGCATCGAGCACGGAGTCGAGTCGGGCAATGAAGGCGCGGGCACCCAGGCGCTCGAAGATCTCGCGCGCCTCCGCGGCGGCGGACGGCGTACCCGGCTCGCTCGGGAGGAGCGTCACCCGGTCGAGCAGCGTCATCGCCATCGGGTAGGTCGCTCCAAGCGCGCGGAGTCGAGCCACCGAATCGTCGAAGCCGGCGACCGCCCCGGCCACGTCGCCGTCGATTGCGAGCAGAGCTGCCTCCATGCCGAGGAGGGTCGCGCGGGTCAGGTTGAGCCTGGACGCGAAGTGATCGCGCATCAAGGTGAGCGCGTCGACGAGCAGATTCCGCTTTCCGGACCACGCGGCGGCTCGGCACCAGATCTCGAGCGCAGAGTCCCAGTCGGAGAACCACCCGCTCTCCGCCTGCGGGGTCGCCTCGGCCACCTTCGCGGCGGACCCTTCGGCCAGCATGATCTGCGCCTCTGCCGCGGCCAGGATGAGACCGATCTGGGGGTCGGCGCGGCCGTCGAGGGCGCCGCGCATCTCGGCGAGAAGGTTCCGCACGGCATCGAAGTCGCCCTGCGCGGCCAGCATGTCGAGGATCGCGCCCATCGCGAAGTAGCTCGAGATCCCCTTGTGGTAGTCCGGCTCCAGCCCCGACATCGCCGACCTGATCCAGTCCCAATCGCCGAGGACGAGGGCGGTTGACGAAGCGTTCCCGAACAGGCTGAGCGCCCAGCCCATGTCGCCACGCGCGAGCGCCCGCTCGTGGCCCTCCCGGGCGATCGAGAACGCCATGGCCGGCCCTTCCGCGGCCCACCATGCCGACAGGTTCATCCGGGCTCGGCACTCCGCGTTGAACACGCCCTCCCGCTCCGAAAGCGCGATCGCGCCCAGGAAGAGCGCTGCCGCCTCCTGGGTGCGGCCATGCTCGGAGAGGGCCCAACCCTTCGACGCCAGGATCTCGGCGATGACCGCCCGCAGGTCCAGCCGTTCCGCGACCGGCAGCGTCGCCTCGATGATCTGAAGCGCCTCCGGGAACTCGCCGGACATCAGGTGGGCCCGCGCGAGTTCGGCCGCGAGTCGCGCCGTCGCCGCGGAACCGATTTCGCCGCCGGCGTGCTGCAACCCGGCGCTCAACGTTGCCACGGCATCCATGGGACGTCCGTCGTTGACGAGGGCGAGACCTTCCCACGTCGTCGCGCGAGCAACCCCTTCACCGTCGCCGTGAGCGAGGTATCGCTCACGCACGGCCCGGGCGCGCTCGACCACGAATGCGTGTCGGCCGACGGTGACGCCGATCTCCAGGATCGCCTCCTCAATCGGCATTCGCTGGGAGTCGTCATCTTCGTCGCTGAGCCCGAGCGCCTCCTCGAGGTAGCCGATGGATCGCTCATGAGCACCCAGCGCTCGCGCCCGATCTGCGGCCGCGACGAGGGCGTCCCGGGCTCGGTCCCGAAGAGCGGCCGCCTCGTCGTCCGCCGAAGCTCGGTAGGCCAGGACGAGGTGGCTGGCAATCACCCCGGCCAGTTCGTCGCTCCCGCTCGCACCGAACAGGTCCGCTGCGGCCAGATGGCGCAAGACCCGCTCCCGGCGCGACAATCGCCCGTACACGACCTCGCGCATCAGCCCCTGGACAAACCGGTGCTGGCCCCGGGTCGGCGAGCGCGGCTCGTCGTCCAGCTCGAGGATCTCGCGACCCACCAGCTTCACCAGGGCGACGGCCACCTCGCGATCTCCCCCGCCGCGCAGCGCGCTGATCGAAGAGGCCGCGAACATCTGGCCGATAACGGCGCCATAGCCAAGGACGTCCCGCTCCGCGTCGCTGAGCGTGTCGAGGCGGGCGCTGAGCAGACCCGTGAGGGACTCGGGAACAGCGAGCGATGCGAGCGATCCGGTCAGCCGGTAGCGACCGTCGGTCTCCGTGAGCGTGCCCTGGTCTTCGAGCATCCGGACCGTCTCGACCGCGTAGAGCGGGACGCCCTCGGATCGATCCCGGATGGCCTCGATCGCGGAGGGCGGGATGCCTGGGACCAGGCCGACGAGCAGCAGCTCCATCGCGTCATCGCTGATCGGGCCGAGTTCCACGCCCGTCACCCGACGCAAGCCGGCACCCCAGGTCGGTCGCCGCTCGATCAGCTCCGGTCGGGCCAGGGTGACGACGAGGATCGGCCGATGCTTCGGGGACCCCACGAGCGACTCGATGAAGTCGAGGAGTCCCGCCTCGGCCCAGTGCACGTCCTCGAAGACGAGGACCGTGGTGGCCTTTTCCGCGATCCGCTCGAACAGGGTCCGCCACGCGGCATAGATCTCGTCGACATCCCCGGGCGGCATCTCGCCGAGGCCGAGCAGGCCGGCCAGCCGGCTGCCGACCCGCTCTCGCTCGTCGGCGTCGACCAGGTGATCGCGGAGCATCGTGTCGAGCTTCGCGGTCGACGTCTGCCGGTCATCGCTTTCGAGGATCCCGGCTCGGCCCCGGACCATCTCGCCGAGCGCCCAGAACGCGAGGCCCTCGCCGTACGCGGGCGAACGACCGTGATGCCAGTAGACGGTCCCGACGAGGCCGTCGAGGTACTTCGACAACTCCCAGGCGAGGCGCGTCTTGCCGATCCCGGCGATCCCGATGACCGACACCAGGCGGGCTCGACCCTCGCGCTCCGTCGCGTGGAACATCTCCTTGAGCAGACGCAGCTCGTCGTCGCGGCCGACGAACGGCGGCTCGAGTCGGGCGGTGCGGCCGGCGCCGCCGATGCCCCCAACGACGCGGGTGGCCTGCCAGGCCTGCACTCGATCGGCCTTGCCCTTGAGCTCGAATTCGCCGGCAGGTTCGTAGGCGATGGCCCGTTCCGTGGCCCGGACCGTCGCCTCGCCCACCAGGACCGTGCCCGGTTCGGCGACACCCTGGAGACGGCTCGCGGTATTCACCAGGTCGCCGGTCACCATGCCCTGCCCCACGGCCAGCGGATCGACCGCCGCCTCGCCGGTGAGCACCGCCGCGCGCACGTTCATCCGGGGCCAATCGGCAGCGCCCGACGGCAGCGCCTTGACCGCGTCGATGACTTCGAGCGCCGCGCGGACGGCTCGCTCGGCGTCGTCCTCCTTCGCCTGGGGGGTCCCCCACACCGCCATGACCGCGTCACCGATGAACTTCTCGACGGTCCCGCCGTAGCGCTCGATCCGCTCGCGCGCCACCTCGAAGTAGCCGGACAGCATGTCGCGGACGACCTCTGGATCGCGATCGGCCGCGAGAGCCGTGTAGCCGACCAGATCGGCGAAGAGCACGGTCACAAGGCGGCGTTCGGTCGCACGCGGCGGAGCCGCTCCACCTGGGTCCGGCAGCACCGCGCCGGCCGCGCCGCCTCCGGACCTCGGCAGTTCCGAGCCGCACGTCCCGCAGAAACGATCGTCCGGGTCGTTGGACGCACCGCAGACAGGGCAGCCGGCCGCCAGCGGCTTGCCGCACGCGCGACAGAACCGGCGATCGGGGCGATTCGCCGTGGAGCAGTTCGAGCAGACGATGTCCGCCACGTCGCGATCCCTCCGTTAGACCGACCAGACTAGCGGGCCGCCGCAACCTCATCGATCGCGGCCCCGAAGCCGTCGACGATCGCGCTGATCTCGCCCTCGGTGATCGTGAACGCGGGCGAGAACTGGAGGGCGTGGCCGCGCAGGACGCGCGTGGCGACGCCGTGGCGCTGCGCGGCCGTGACGACCCGCTCCGGCAGGCCCGGGTCGCGCGCGAGGACCTCGGGATCGAAGGCGACCGCGCCGGTGAGGCCGACGGTTCTGACCTCGGACACGAGCGGCAGCCCCTCCAGGCGTCGCAGCGCGGTGTCCACCACCGGCTCCAACGTCTTGACGCGATCGACGAGGGCCTCCTCCTCCAGGATGTCGAGGTTGGCCATCCCCGCGGCCGCCGCGCCGGCGTGGCCGGAGTACGTGTAACCGTGGCGGAAGACGGCGCCCGGCACCGGGTCGTCCCAGAACGGCGCCCGCACCCGCTTCCCGACCAGCACGCCGCCCAGCGGCACGTAGCCCGACGAAACGCCCTTGGCGAACGTGATCATGTCCGGCTGGATGCCGTAGCGGGTCGTCGCGAACCACTCCCCGGTCCGCCCGAATCCCGTGATCACCTCGTCGGCGATCAGCAGGACATCGTGCTCACGACACAGCCTGTTCACGCTCGGCCAGTAGTCCTCCGTGGGCGGGAGGACGCCGCCGGCACCGATGACCGGCTCGCCGATGAACGCCGCGATCTCCGCGCCGCGCTCCTCGAACAGGCGCCCAAGGCCGTCCACGTCCATCGATCCCACGTGGACGACCTCGTCGATGAAGTCGCCACCGTAGCCGCTGCGCATCGCCGCCATGCCGACGAGCGACGTGCCCCAGCCGTGCATCCCGTGATACGCGAGCTCCCGCGACACGATGATCCGCCGCTCCGGGTGCCCGAGGACGTCCCAGTAGCGCCGCGCGAGCTTGGCCGCCGTGTCGACGGCGTCCGAGCCGCCCGAGCCGAGGAAGACGACGGTATCGGGCATCGGGGACATCGCCGCGAGGCGGTCGGCCAGGCGGATGGACGGCTCCGTGGTGTACGCCCCAAACGACGAATACGAGGATAGCCGCGTGAGCTGGTCCGCGACCGCGTTCGCGATGCTCTCGCGGCCATACCCGACGTTGCAGTACCAGAGCGCGGCCGTGGCGTCGAGGTACTCATTGCCGGCCGTGTCGACAAGGCGGATCCCGTCGGCCCGCTCGATGACGAGCTCGTTCGAGGCGACGGTATGCATGTCGGCGAAGCCGTGCCAGAACGTGCTCATTCATCCTCCTTGGCGGGCCGATCCGTCAACGATAGCGTGCGCCTTGGTACGCGGCGACCGAAGGCCCGACTCTTCAGGTCGAGGGCGCGCGGATCGAGGGAGCTCGCGAGTTCGTCGCCAGGCGGCAGGCCGGCGATGTACGCCGCCCGACCCAGCCGCTCCATCTTCGTCAGCGCAGCGGTCCAGGAGAGAGCGGCGAGCCCACCGGCCGTCCCGAGCCCGACGCGAACGAGCCCGCGCCCGCCCGTCGAAGCCGCGTAGCGCGTCGCCCAGACCAGGAGTTCGGGGCCGTCGTCGCTGCCCTCGGTGGTTCGGAGCGCGCCACAGACGATGCCCCACGATTCGGTGGCACGGGCAATGAGGCGCCAGTTGTCCGGCCCGGCGATCAGGTCGACCGCGAGGCTCTGATACCCGTCGACGAGGATGGTCTCCGGCCCGGCCGCGTCCGCGTTTCCTCCGGTAATGACCAGCGAGAGGTGCGCGCCGTGGACGCCCTCGACGAGGACCGCCTGCGCGGCCTTGAACCGACGACGCTCAGCCGGGTCCTCGCCGATCAGCGTCGCGTCCGGTTCGTGGATCTCGATGTAGGGGCAACCGGCATCGATCAAGTCGTGGATCCGTCCGTTGACCACGCGCGCGGCGTGGTTCGAGGCGGCGTTCCGATCCGAGGCGGCGTCCCGCCCATCGGCGACACCACCGTCGGCCAGTCGGCGCCCGAGCGTGTACGGCCCGGGGAGGGCCTGCTTGACCATCACTTCGGTGCACCCGGCGGCGAAGCGCCAGTCATCGACGGCCGATTCGCCCGCATCGTTGGGGGAGACAACATCGAAGGGATCGGCGAGACGCAGCCCGCCGTCCGTGATCGGCTCGAGGCCCGCCTGTTCCTGCGCCCGGATTGCCTCGCGAACGAGGTCGTCAACGCTGCGCACACGATCGCGCCCGCCGCCACCGTCGCCGGTGTGGTCGATGGCAGGTTGGGGCCGTGGAAGCGGCCCAAGGAGGGTTCCGAACATGGGCTGCCGATCGTAGCGCATTGCCGCCCCGAGCCCGTATCGGCCGCGCTGCCTCGAGTCCGTCGGGAGTTCGGCTTACACGCCGCTTACAACCGCATCACGGGCGCCGTTGACCGCGGCGTATCCTCGCTCGGTGAAGACCATCCTGATCGTCGACGACGAGCGCCACATCGTGGACCTGCTCCGCCTCTATCTGGAGAAGGAGGGCTATGCCGTCGTGGCCGCCGCTGACGGCGAAGAGGCGCTCGTCCTCCACGCACGGCACGACCCGTCGCTCGTGATCCTCGATCTGATGCTCCCCAAGGTCGACGGCTTCGAAGTCTGTCGCGAGCTGCGCCGCCGCGGGGACACGCCGATCATCATGTTGACCGCGCGCTCGGACGATGTCGACGCGGTCGTGGGGCTCGAGCTGGGTGCCGACGACTACGTCACGAAGCCGTTCAACCCACGCGCCCTGGTGGCCCGAGTTCGAGCGGTTCTGCGCCGGACCGATGTCACGTCGCGCGGCGGCCGACCGATCGAGGTGGGCGACCTGCGGATCGAGCCGCGCCGCCGCGAAGCGCACATCGGCGAGCGGCGTCTCGACCTCCGCGCCCGGGAGTTCGACCTGCTCGCGGCGCTGGCCCGCGATCCGGGGGTGGTGCTCACCCGCGACATGCTCCTCGAGCACGTCTGGGGCACCGACTTTCCGGGCGAGACGCGGACGGTCGACGTCCATATCGGTGAGGTCCGCAAGAAACTCGGTGATGACGGCCCCGCGATCGAGACGGTTCGCGGGCTGGGCTATCGCCTCGTGCCACCTGCCCGGCAACCCCACCCGTGATCCCGCGCGGCCTCACCACCCGGATCCTTGCCGCATTCCTCGCCCTGTCCCTGGCAATTCTCGTCGGAATGGGTGGGGCGCTGTTCCTCGTGCTCCGGGGTCTGCACGCGGAGGCCACCCAGTCGGCGCTGATCGACCTGTCCGACTCCATCCTTCCGCAGCTTCGGACGAGCATCGCCGAGGGCAACCTGCGGGGCGCCATCGCAGAGATCCAGGGGCGACTGGATCAGCGCGACATCGATGTCCTGGTCGTGACGCCCGACGGAGGTCTGAGGACGCTGGCCGGAACGCCCGTCCCCGGTGCCCCGATCACGGTGCCGCCTGACGGCATCGGCGTGACCTCACAGGGCGTCACCACCCTTGACGACGGCCGCAGAACGGCATACGCGGCCACGTCGATCCGGGCGCGCTCCGGGACGGGCGTGCGAGCGATCGCCTTCGTGACCCCCGATCGGTCGGGTGCGCTCGCCCTCGCCGACCTTGGCCGGACGATCCCGGGACTCGTGTTCGTCCTGCTCGTCGTCGGCGCGCCGCTCGCGTGGCTGCTCTCGCGCTCGGTGACGACGCCCCTCCAGCGTCTCGCTGCGGCCACCGCCGACGTGCCCAGCACCAGCCCGGGGCCGATCCCGCCATCCGGGCCGACCGAGGTCCGCGAGCTGACGGCGCGGTTCAACTCGATGACCGAGGAACTGGACCGAACGCGGGCGAGCGAGGCTGAGCTGCTGGCGAATCTCCGCCACGACCTGCGCACACCGCTCACCGTGATCGGGGGATTTGCCCAGGCGCTCCAGGACGGAACGGCAATCGGCGACGACGCGGTAAAAGCAGCTCGGACCATTGCCGAGGAGGCCGAGCGGCTGGAGCGAATGGTCGACCAGCTGGGCGCCTTCGAGCGGATCCGCAGCGGTGACGACGGGCTCCGGCCCGAGCCACTTGACGCGGCCGCCCTGGTGGAATCGACCGTCGCCCGTTTCTCGGCTCGTGCCGCGGAAGGTGGGGTCGCCCTGGCCGTGGCCACGTCCGCGGAACGGCCGGCTACGTTCGCCGGCGATCGACTCGCCGTCGAGCGCATCCTGGGCAACCTGGTCGGCAACGCGCTCGACGTGGTGCGCCGTGGTGGGCACATCTGGGTCGCGGCCACGGGCGTTGAAACCGCGTCGGGCGTGCCTGGACCGGCTGTGGTCCTGAGCGTCACGGACGACGGGCCGGGATTCCCGCCGGGCGCTACCGAGCGGGTGTTCGACCGCTTCTACCGCGCTGATCCGGCGCGGGCCGGCGCGGGGTCGGGGCTGGGGTTGACCATCGTCCGTGAACTGGCGCGCGCCCACGGCGGGACGGCGATCGCGGAGAACGTGGCGCCGCACGGAGCGAGGGTCAGCGCAATCCTGCCGGTCGTGCCGCGACCCGTGGACGGGCGGCCCTGAAATCCCCCGATCACGGCTTATCCCAGGCGCAGGTCGGTCCCGACGACGATCCCGATCGCGAGCACCAGGATCAGGGCGACGACCCCGATCATCGGGAGCAGCATCGACCGACCGGAACCGGTCGAGACGGCGGCCTCGCCGGGACGCCGGAAGGCGCTGCGGAGCGTCGGCACCCGGCCTGGAGCGATCAGGAATCCGAGCCACAGCCCGCTGACGAGACCGCCGATGTGGGCCGCGTTGTCGATGAAGCTCGCGGCCAGGAAACCGAACGCGAGGTTGATCACGATGAGCGTCCCGATCTGGGTCACCAGGCTCCGGCTGCGCCGATCGATCAACGGGTTGTGGCGCCGCGTCGTCGCGAGGATGAGACCGAACATCCCGAACACCGCTCCGGAGGCCCCCACGGAGTCCTGTGGCCCGCCGAACACGAAGCTGCCGACTGAGCCGCCGGCGGCGCACAACAGGTAGAACAAGACGAACAGTCGCGAACCGTACAGGCGCTCCACGAGCGGCCCCACGAGATAGAGCGCGTACATGTTGAACCCGAGATGGAGCAGGTTGTTCGGGGCATGAAGGAGCGTCACCGTCCACAGGCGCCAGTACTCGCCGTGGGCCACCGCCAGCTTGTCGAGCGCCAGTGCCTGGTAGAAGGCGAACCCATCGCCAGACATGGCCGTGACCGAAACGATGACCGTGATCCCGATGATCACCCACGCCGCCATCACCGCCGGACCGTCGCGACGGCTCCGCGCGAAGTACCGCCTCGCCGCGCCGGCGTTGCCCGTCTCCTTCGCCAGCCAGCCGAGCCGGGTCGCGATCTCGGGTTTGTCGTCCACCGGAGCCCGCCGATCGGCCTCGCGATAGGCGGTGGCCGCGCCCGCCAGGTCACCGTCGCGCACGCGCGCCGCGGCGACTTCGCGCCATGCCCGGTACGTGGCTGGATTCTCGGCCAGCTCGAGAATCGACTCCCAGGTCGCGACCGCCGCGGCTTCGTCATCGAGGCGATACATGGCCTGGCCGAGTCCGAGGAGCGCGGCGCCGGTCACCGCCGGATCGTCGAAACCGACGACGCGCCGGTAGTGCTGCGCGGCGTCGGCGAATTCGCCCAGCTGGAGCAGATCGGCAGCCCGATCGAGCAGGCCCGCCGCCTGATCGCGCGTGAGCGGGCCGTTGTCGATCGTCCTCCGCCCGGATTCGCCCGACGATGTACCTGGCGCGCGCTCGGGTGGGTTGGCCTCGGTCATCGAGGGGACTCTACTAGACTGGACCGGAACCAATCGCGACCTCCGGTCGCGAGGGTCACCAGGATGAGGATCGCTCGGCCGATGTGCGGTCGATTCGCCCAGCAGCGCACGTCGTCGGACCTCGCCGAGATCTTCGACGCCGAGGATCTCGCCGACGATCCGGGCGGACGCTTCAACGTGGCCCCGACGGACGACGCCGTGGTGGTCGTCCAGCGCGATGATCGGCGCGCCATCACCCGCTATCGGTGGGGCCTGATCCCCCACTGGGCCACGGACCGACGGATCGGATCGCGCCAGATCAATGCCCGCGGCGAGCGCCTCGCATCGAGCCCCACGTTCCGCGCTGCCTTCCGCCGCCGACGCTGCATCGTCCCGGTCGATTCGTTCTACGAGTGGCGCAGGACCGGCGCGACGCGCCAGCCGTATCGGATCGCCCGGACCGACGGCAGGCCCCTGGCGCTGGCCGGCCTCTGGGCCGGATGGCACGACCCGGACAGCGACCAGGTTGTCCGAACGTTCACGATCGTCACGACCACCCCGAACGAACTCGTCGCCGAGATCCACGATCGCATGCCGGTGGTCCTCCCCGACGATGCCTGGCGACGCTGGATCGATCCCGACAACCCCGACGTGGCGGAACTGCATGGTCTTCTCGTGCCTGCACGGGAAGGCTTCCTGTTGACCCATCCGGTGAGCACGCTCGTCAACAACGTCCGGAACAACGGACCGGAGCTCATCGACCCGATCGAGGCCTGATGGGCTGGCCCGCGATGGGCTGGCCCGCGATGGGCTGGCCCGCAACGGCCCGGCCACGGCGCATCAGCCGGTGGCGCGTTCCCCGGACAGCGCCGCCAGACCGGCACCGAACGCCGTCGCCGGATCCGCTCCGGCGTCGACCGCCGCCAGGTAACGGCCGACGAGCAGGGCGAACATCGCGGCATCTCCACCCTGAGGGGCGGCCAGCACGAGCGCTCCGAGCGGCACGTGTTCGAGTGCCGCCACGCCGCTGGCTTCCTCGCTCGCAACGATGACCGTCAGATGCGCGCCGGCCGCGGCAGCCTCGGCGACGGCGACCGCGATCAGGCCCTCCCCGGGCTCGACGAGCGCCACGACGCGGACGTCCGGGAGGTAGCGCAGGGCCAGCTCGACGTCCCCGGCATCGAGGGTCGGGCGCCCGGACCGATCGTCGATCTTCAGCTCGCCCGGGAGATCAGCGGCAAACCACCCCGCGTGGCCATCGCCGTCACCGTCGCCGTGGCCGTGGCCGTGGCCGTGGCGGTCGCCGTCACCGTCTCCCTCCAGGAGCAGCGGATTCCCATCGTCCCCATCGCGCTCCGATGTGGCCGGGACGCGGACGACAGGCGTGCGGTGACCGGCGTCGCGCAGCATCGCAACGTGACCGATCCCGGCGCGACCCAGGGCCAGGACCGCGGCGTCACCATCAGGATCGTCGCCGACCTTGCCGATCAGCTGGACGACGCCTCCCGCCTCGACCGCGGCGACCGCGATGGCGGCGGCCAGACCGGCCGGCACTGGGTCCGGGATCGAGGCCTCGACGATGGCCAGCACAGGATCTCCGACGATCGCGATCATCTCGTGAGAGTAGCGCAGCCGCGCGGAGATCCGAGGTGGCCTGCCCGCGAACGAGTGCCCCGACTACGGATTCGGCGTGTCGGATGGGTGCGGCGTATCCGACGGCTTCGGCGAGCCAGAACTCTCGGGCGTCTCGGACGGATCCGGGGATCCCGATGGCGATCCCGACGGCGAGGCCGATGGTGAGCCCGACGGTGAGGCGGATGGCGAGGCCGACGGGGAGCCCGACGGTGAGGCCGATGGTCGTGCCGACGTGCCCGGGGATCCCGCAGCCGATGGCTCGGGCGAATCAGACGGTTCAACGGTCCCGCTCGGGGATGGCGATGCGGAGGGCGACGGGGCGGGCGTCGGGCTGGCCGATGGCTCCGGTGAGGAACTCGGCGACGGGAGCACGATCGGACTCGATGGAGGCGGACTGTCCAGGAGCCCGAGGGCACCGGCGGTGCCCAGCACGGCACCACCACCGAGCGTCAGACCCAGGGCACCCACCGCGACGAGGTAGGCGAGGGCCGCGGCCCGGGCCATGATCGGTCGACCCGCGCCTAGGCTGACCATGGCGAACGCGGCACGAACGCTTGCCACGATGCCGCCGATCCCCGACTCCCGCAGTGGCGTCCCGATGGCGATCGCAGCCCGTGGCGCGGGTTCCTGCGCGATGGCGGCCAGGACGGAGTCGACGAAACCGGGCGTCGGCTGGATGGGGTCCAGGACCGCGGCCGATTCGAGTTCACGGCCCATCTCGAGAGCGTTCCGCCGATCGGATCCGGCGCCGTAGCCGGCCGATTCGTCGTCAAGTTCACTGTCATGGAACGGCTGCCAGGACGTCATCGTCCGTCCCTCCCCGACATCTCGTCGCGCAGCCGCAGCAGCCCCCGACGGAGGTGCGTCTTCACGGTTGGCACAGGCCTGCCGGTGAGATCGGCGATCTCCGCGAGCGACCGCTCAGCGAAGAAGCGCAGGGCGACAACTTCGCTGTAGGGATCGCCCAGTCGGGCCACCGCACGGCGCAGCTCGGCAGCTCGCTCGGCGCGGACGGAGATGGCGGCAGGATCGTGGCGGTCGCTCGAAGCCGGGACGTCGATGATCTCGATTGAACTTCCGTCGCCACGAGCCGCGGCGGCAGGGCGGGCCAGGTCGATCCTGACCACGGAACGACGGGCACGTACCCGACGAAGCGCCAGGCGCAACCCGATCCGCGTCAACCACGCGCCAAACGGCCCCTCGGCACGCCACGACTCGAGCGAGCGGTACGCGATCACGAACGCCTCCTGGGCAACATCCTCGGCCTCGTGCAGATCACCGAGGATCCGGCAGCAGGCTCGCACGAGAGACGGCCCCTCGCGCTCGACGAGCGGCCGAAACGCATCACGGTCGCCCGCGAGGACGGCTCCGACGGCCTCGCGCTCTGTCGAAGCCGTCGGAGCGGAACGTTCAGGACTGAACGGGTCGAGTGCGATGGATGTGCCCCCGTCGACTGGGCCGGCTGTGCCTGGATGGGCCAAACGTGGACGTTCATCATGAACCGTCGACACGTCCTTGTGCACGACCCCGGCAGTCAGTCGTCGTCGCTGCTGCCGCCGTCGTCGTGCCCACCGTCAGAGCCCGAGTCGTCGTGCTCGGAGTCGCCGTTGTCATCGTTGTCATCGTTGTCATCGTTGTCATCGTCGTCATCGTCGTGATCGTCGCTCGACTCGGGGCTCTCGCTCGGCTCGGCGGTCTCGGCGGCCTGGGCAGCCTCGGGGCTCGCACTCGATTCGGGGCTCTCGCTCGGCTCGGCGGTCTCGGCGGCCTCGGGGCTCTCGCTCGGCTCGGCGGTCTCGCTGGCCTCGGGGCTCTCGCTCGGCTCGGCCGTGGCGAGGTTCTCAGTCCCGATGGTGGGATCGGCGCTGGCCGCGGGCGATCCGAGGGCATCCGAACCGAGGACCCCGCCCACGAGGACAAAGATTGAAATGATGGCCGGCGCCAGCGAGCGCACAAGGCGACGACGTTCGGTCATGAGTCTGATCTCCAGGATGCGGCCGGTCGTTCAACAACCGGCATCTGTCCACTTGAGACATCGCCCCGGGAAAAGGTTTCAGATCGGCAGCGACGAGCCGGGCGCGCATGCCGCGCCGCCGACTCGGCGCGGATCAGTCGACGTCGGCCCGGTCACTCTCGGGCGCGCCCTCGATCGGGCCCGCCCCGGCGTCGGGCGGCGAACTGTCGTCGGTCGGAGCCATCCCTTCGCGCTCGATGATCACGCGACCCACGCCGGCCGCCTCCAGCTCCGCGGCGAACGCGTCGGCATCCCCGACGAGAACGATCGCGGCCCGGTCGGGCAGGACATGCTCGACGGCGGCCCGCTGGACGTCGTCCACCGTCACAGCCTCGATCGAGGGTCGGTAGCGCTTGAGTTCGTCGTCGGGCAGGTCATGGGTCACGATCCCGGCGAGGGCGCCGACCACGGGTCCGGGAGTCTCGAAGCGGAGCGGGAAGACCCCGATCAGGAAGTCTCGCGCGCCGCGCAATTCGCCGTCCGTGACCCGGGCGTCTCGCATCCGGGTGAGTTCCCCGAGCATGTCGACGATCGCAGGCACCGTGACCTCGGTGTTCACGGCGGCGCGCGCGGCAAACGGGCCCGGCGCCCGGCGCAGGTCGAACGACGCGCCCGAGCCGTACGTGTAGCCCTTCTCCTCGCGAAGCTTCATGTTGAGCCGGGAATTGAACAACCCACCCAAGATCGTGGCCATCACCGATACGGCGTGGAAGTCGGGGATGCGCCGTGCCATGCCGATGTGCCCGATCCGGATCTCGGTCTGCACGGCTCCCGGCCGATGGACGACCCGGACGAGCCGCTCGGACAAGGCGGGATCGGCGATCGGCGGGTCCGACGGCGCGGCCTCTGCGGCCGCCGACCAGCCGCCGAACAGATCGGCCGAGAGGGCGGGAACGTCGATGCCGACGAGATCGCCGCCCACGATGAGGGTCATCCGGGCCGGATCGAACCCTCGACGGTAGGCGGCGCGAAGGGCAGCCGGGTCGAGGCCGTGAACGGTCTCGCGACGACCCCCGGCGGGCCGATGGTAGGGCGACGCCGCGCTGAAGATCGTCGCGGAAAATGCCTCCTCCACGCGCCGGCGCGGGTCCGCCCTGGCCTGGAGGAGGTCGTTCAGGCGCTCGTCGCGGAGGCGCTCGACCTCGCTTTCCGGAAACGTGGGGCGGCCCGCCATTTCGGCGAGAAGCTCCAGTGCTGCACCGAGACGCGAGACGGGAACGTCGACACCCGCGCTCAGCGCATCCCAGCCGGCCTCCGCATGAAGGGATGCGCCGAGCCGCTCGGTTGCCTCGGTCAGGGCGATCGCGTCGTAACGCTCCGTTCCTTCCGACAGGGCCCGGGCCGCCATCACGGTCGCTCCGGCGTGCTCGGCCGGTTCGCCGGCCGCTCCGTTGCGCAGGAGGAGCGTCGCCGAAATGAGCTCTCTCCCCGGGATGTGCACGGCGATCACCGACAGGCCGTTCGCAAGACGCGTTCTCTCGAACGGCGGGAAGTCATACGGCCGTGGCGTACCGGGGGTCGGACGCGTGGCAACGATCGGGCTCATGCGGCCACCTCGGTGTCGGCGGACGCGGCGGTCTCGGACTCATCGACCGGCTTCGACACGGTCGCCGCGGGGTCCGGTTCGGGCAGGTACGTGAGAACGACCCGATTGTCCGGGCGGAAGACCTGCGCGGCCACCTCGCGAACGCGTTCCGCGGTCACCGACAGGTACCGAGCGAGCATGCGGTTGATGAGGTCCGGATCGTCGAACAGCATCGCGTACATCGACAGCCGGTCCGCTCGCTCCTCGACCCGCTGGAGGGCCCCCAGCTCATCGGCCTCGGTGAGCGCCTTGGCACGTGCCAGCTCGTCGTCCGAGACCAGCTCGTCGGCGAAGCGCTCGAGTTCCTCCATGAACGCGGCCTCGACGCGCTCCACGGGGACGCCCGGCCGGACCGTCGCCCAACCGGCGACGATCGACGCACCACCGACGAATCCGAGCGCGAACAGGGCCACGTCCTGCGCGATTCGCTCATCGCGCACGAGGCGCCGGTGCAGGCGGCTTCCTCGCCCACCAGCCAGGATGTGTCCCGCGAGGTCCAGGGCGTCGAGCCGCTCGTCGCCGAATGCGGGTGCACGGAAACCCCAGTAGATCCGCGGCAACTCCACCTTGTCGTGGACCGTCTCGCGGCGCTCCTCGCCGAGGACCGCCGGGAGTGACAGGTCGCCCAACGGCGGGATCGCCGGATTCGCCGCAATGCCGCCGAAGTAGCGCTCGACCCAGGCCCGGGCCTGGGGCGGGTCGACATCGCCGACGATGCTCAGAACGGCATTGTTCGGCGCGTAGTAGGTCCGGAAGAAGCCGCCGACGTCCTCGACCGAGGCGGCGTCGAGGTCCTCCATCGACCCGATCGTCGGGTGATGGTACGGATGGTCGGGCGGATAGAGGTGGGCGAACAGCTTCTCGTTCCACGATCCGTACGGGCGGTTGTCGTAGGACCAGCGCTTCTCGTTCTTGACCACCTCGCGCTGGTTGTCGAGGTTCTCCTGGGAGAGCGCGTCCAGGAGTGAGCCCATCCGATCGGCTTCAAGCCACAGCGCCAGCTCGAGCTGGTGCGAGGGCATCGTCTCGTAATAGTTGGTCCGATCCAGCCATGTCGTGCCATTCATCGTTCCGCCGGCGGCCTGGACGAGGGCGATGTGCTCGGCCTTCTTGACGTGCGCCGATCCCTGGAACATCACGTGCTCGAACAGGTGCGCGAACCCCGTTTTGCCGGCCTCCTCGTGCTTGGAACCGACGTCGTACCAGATGTTGACGGCAGCGACCGGCGCGGCATGATCCTCGGCGATGATCAGGCGCAAGCCGTTGGGCAGGCGCTCATCGGTGAATCGGACGACGGGCTGGGGCATGAGGGCTGGGTCCTTCCGGGTGGGCACGAGGTTGCCGGGATTGTAGGCCGCGACGGATTGACGAGTACCAAGCTTGACGGGTATTACACCCTGCGCCGGCAGCGGCTCGAGGACGCATCGATCGACCTGAAACGATTCCTGGTCGATTAGCCACGCCCTCTCTCGCAGTTCACGCTCGGGTTCGGCGGGCCGGATTGGACGGTGGAACGCACCGCCGACCGGATCGCGTGGCGCAACCGGCGCAATCTGCAGCGACTCGCCGGCATCGCGGTCTGATCGACGGCGGGCCAAGCGGCCCGAAATCAGGGTCCGAGCGGCCCGGGCAGCGGTCCAGGTTCGTGGATATCCTGACCCGCGATGACAGACTCCCCCAGGCGCGCGAAGTGGCTTCGCGCCGCCTCGATCGCGGGTGCCTTCGCCCTGACCCTCTCGATGGTCTCGGTGGCGTTCGCCCATGCCGAGCTCGTGTCCGCCGATCCGGTGGACGGCGCGATCATCGCCGGGACGCCGGAGCAGATCCTGCTGCGGTTCACGGAGGCGCTGCTACCCAACAGTTCGATCCAGCTGGTTGGAGCCGAAGGCTCCGTGGCAAGCGGCAGTCCGCTCCCGGACGACCCGACGGCCATGGCCCTGATCCCCCCGCCGCTGAACCCGGGCTCGTATGTGATCCGCTGGACGGCGGCGACTGATGATGCCCACGTCGAACGAGGGGAGGTGTCCTTCACGGTCACGGAACTGCCGACTCCGAGCCCGTCGCCAACGCCGGCGCCTTCGCTCGCGACCGACATTCCACCATCGGCTCCGCCACCCACCGCGTCGCCGGCGCCCTCACCCGACCCGCTGCCTGCCCAATCCCCCACGACCGGAACCGATTCCGGATCGGGCAGCGATGTCGTCGTCGCGCTCGGGGCCGTCGCCCTGGTGATCGGTGCTGCGACCCTCCTGTTGCTGCGTCGGATGCGCACCCGATGATCCGGTTGATGCGACTTGCGGCCCGCTCGGCCGTCGCGGTCGTCGGGACCGTCCTCATCGGGGCGATCGTGCCGTCGGCCGTCCTGGCCCATGCGCTGGACGCGACATTCGAGAGCCGGCTGCCGCTCGTCGCGTACCTTGCCGGTGCGGCCGGCGCGGTGGCGCTGTCGTTCATCTTCGTCCTCGTTCGATCGACACCGGCTGGTCCCTCGGCCGACGATCGCGACGACGAGCATCGAACGATCACCGTCCCTGGCTGGATGCGCATCGCGCTGCGGGCCAGCGGCCTGCTCGCGTGGTCGTGGATCCTGGCCCAGGGCATCATCGGGGGCTCGTCGGACGCGGACGTCATGACGCTGTTCCTGTGGGTCTACGGGTGGGTCGGCGTCGCGATCGTGTCGGCCTTCATCGGTCCCATCTGGCACTGGCTGGACCCGTTCGCCACGCTCTACGACATGGGCGCCTGGGTGATCCGACGCGGGCAAGGTCCGGGCGACGAGGCGGGCGGTGAGGCCCGCGGTGAGGCTGGCGGTGACGACGAATGGACGGACGACGAGGTCACGACTGTACCCGGGCTCGGTCGCTGGCCGGCCGTCGCGGGACTGGCGCTCTTCATCTGGCTTGAACTCGCCATGGGAGGCGGTGGACGCACGCTCTTCATCGTGGTCATGGGGTATACGGCCGTCACGCTCACCGCGATGGCCCTCTACGGCCGCGACACGTGGCGATCGTCGGGCGAGACGTTCTCGGTCTGGTTCGGACTCCTCGGCAGGATGGCGCCACTGGCAACCGCCGGCGACGGGGTGCTGCGTCGAAGGGGGTTTGCCGTCGGGGTCCTCGATCGCGGCTGGACGGTTCCCGACGTGGTCCTCATCGCCCTGGGAATCGGTTCCATCCTGTTCGATGGGCTATCCCAGACGCAGCTCTTCTTCGATCTCTTCGGCGCGCCGCCACCGATCGCGATCACGGTGATCCTGGGCGCCTTTCTCGCGCTGGTGACCTCGCTTGCCCTCAGCGCGGCCCGCTGGGTCGGCCTGGCGGCGGCCGGCGCGGGCCTGCTGCCGATCGCCGTCGGCTATCTCGTGGCCCACTACCTGACGTTCCTGCTCATCGACGGCCAGCGGATCCTCGTCGCGATCTCCGACCCGTTCCAGCAGGGCTGGGACCTGTTCGGGACGGCGTTCTTCGAGCCGAGCGGAGCGTGGTTGCCGCCCGGGCTCGTCTGGACGTTCCAGCTCCTGGCCGTGGTCGGGGGGCACATGATCGGGGCATGGGCCGGCCATGCTGCCGTGGCCGAGGTCGACCCCAACCCGGCGGGACAGCGTTGGCTGGACGGCCGGATTCGGCAGATCCCCCTCGCGCTCGTGATGGTCATGCTGACGACGGTGACGCTCTGGTCGCTTGGCCAGGCCGTCGTGAAGGAGCCGGCGGAGACACCCGTCACCGCCACGGCCGTCGCTGTCAGCTCGCGCTCGGCCGGAACCTCGGCGCCCTAGACGGGAAGTGCCGCACCGATCGGAGGGCGCAGTGCGACCCATTCGGCCAGCGGTCGAACCTCGGCAAGGCGATCCATGACCGCCGGATCGAGCGCCTCGGCGGCGGCCATCGCCGTCTCAACGGCCGTGAGGCACAGGATCCCCTCGGCGGTTGCGGCGTGCCGGATCTCGGCCGCGTCGCGGACCGCCCCGGAGCGGGGCGTGGGCGTGTTGACCACGAGGCGGACCTCGCCCGAGGCGATGCACGCCAGGATGTCCTCCTCCCCGACGGCCGGATCGGCCACATCGCCGAGCTTCGCAACGGGCCGCGCGTCGAACCCGGCCACACGCAGTGCCTCGCGGGTTCCGGGCGTCGCGGCCAGGAGGTAGCCCGCACGGATCAGCCCCGCCGCCAGGCGCGGGAGCGCGTCCTTGTCGCGATCCGCGATCGTCAACAGCGCGGTCGGCGGCGGAGCGCCGACCTCGGGACGGGGCGGGACGAGGGCGGCTGCACGCAGCGCCTTCGCGAGAGCGACCGCCGGCTCGGCATGGAGCCCGATGACCTCGCCGGTCGACTGCATCCCGGGGCCCACTGACGGGTCGACGCCGCGAAGCTTCGCCGTCGAGAACGCCGGCGCCTTGACCGCGACGAGCGGCGGCGGCGGCAGGTGTCCTGTCCCCCACCCCAGGTCGGCCAGGCGCTCGCCGAGCGTGACCCGGACGGCGAGCTCGACCATCGGCACGCCGGTCACCTTTGACAGGAACGGCACCGTCCGCGAAGCGCGGGGGTTGACCTCGATGAGGTACACGCCGTCCTCACGGACGATGAACTGGGCGTTGACGAGTCCACGGACCCCAAGCGCCAGGACCACCCGTTCCATCGCCGCGACGATGAGCGCCTGGTCGCCGTCGGAGACGGTCTGAGGCGGGAAGAACGCCACCGAGTCACCGGAATGAACGCCGGCCCGCTCGATGTGTTCGAACAGGCCCGGAATGAGCACATCGACGCCGTCGGACACCGCGTCCACGTCAACTTCAAGCCCCTCGAGGAACCGATCGATCCGCACCGGACGGTCGGGGTCGACGACCGTGGCGGCCGCGAGCTGGCGTGTCAGGTCATCTGCGGAGTAGCAAAAATCGATCGCCAGCCCGCCGATGACGAAGCTCGGTCGAACGATGACCGGATACCCGATTCGCTCGGCGATCGTGAGGGCCTCCTCGACCGAGTGGGCCATCCCGCCCTCCGGCTGCGGGATCCCGAGCCGATCGAGGAGCGCCGCGAACCTCGTTCGTTCTTCGGCCTGGTCGATCGCCTCGAGGTCGCTGCCGAGGAGCGGGACGCCCCCGTTCGCGAGGGGTGCGGCAAGGTTCAGCGGGGTCTGCCCGCCGAACGCGACGACGGCCGGCAACAAGTCCTCGGGCCGCGCACCCGCGCCCGACTCGGCATCCACGATCGAGCGGACGCTCTCGAGGTCGAGTGGCTCGAAGTAGAGGCGTGTGGACGAGTCGAAGTCGGTCGAGACCGTCTCCGGGTTCGAGTTGACCATGACCGCGCTCCAGCCCAGCTCGCGGAGGGTGTCGGCCGCCTGGACGGCGCAGTAATCGAACTCGATCCCCTGCCCGATCCGGACCGGACCGCTGCCGATGACGAGGGCGGCCGGTCGAGGAACCGGAGGCGCCTCCGGCGCTGAGCCGCTTGCCGCATAGGTCGAGTAGAAGTACGGCGTCTCCGCGGCAAACTCGGCGGCACAGGTGTCGACCATCGCGTAGCCGGGGACCAGCCCAACAGCCAGGCGGGCTTCGCGCACCGCGCCGCGTGGCAGCCCGGCCAGCCCCTCCAGCTCGTGGTCACCGAACCCGGCCCGCTTGAGCGTGACCAGCAGCGAGACCATTTCGGGGTCGGTGCTGTCGGCCAGGCTCGGACCGGCCGTCCGCGTCGCGGCTTCGAGGTCCACGTTGCGGCGCAGCTCCGTGAGGAACCACGGCGCGATCCCGGTGGCGATCTGGATCTCGGCCTCGGGCACGCCACGCCGGAGCAGACCGAGCACCCGCCAGAGACGGCTGTCGGACGGGGCGACGAAGCGGCGGAGGACGATCGGGGCAGCCGTTCGCTGGGCGTGGCGAGTCGACTCGCACGCCGTCCCGCTCTCATCGATCCAGCGGATCGGGGCATCCAGGTCGGCGTCGTCGTCGTCACGAGCTCCCAGCGCCGCGGCGAGGTAGTCGAACGTGGGTGCCCATGCCGGATCCTCGGCGAGTGGCCCGACGCCGGCCTGCTCCAGGCCGCGCAATGCCTTGTTGAGCGCCGAGCCGAACGTTCGGTCGATCGCCATCACTTCGCCCGTTGCCTTCATCTGGCTGCCGAGGCTTCGATCGGCGGTCGGGAACTTGTCGAACGGGAAGCGCGGGAGCTTGACGACGACATAGTCGAGCGCCGGCTCGAACGCCGCGACGGTGGTTTTCGTGATCGCGTTGGGGATCTCCGCGAGCGTTCGCCCGATCGCGATCTGCGCCGCAACCCGCGCGATCGGATAGCCGGTCGCCTTCGAGGCCAGCGCCGACGAACGCGAGACGCGCGGGTTCACCTCGATGACCGCGTACTCCGTTGCGTCCGGCGAGAGGGCGAACTGGACGTTGCAGCCACCCTCCACGCCGAGCGCCCGGATGATCGCCAGGGCTGCGCTCCGCAGCCGCTGGTGGACGGCATCGGTCAACGTCTGGACGGGCGCGACAACGATCGAGTCGCCGGTGTGGACGCCCAGCGGGTCGACGTTCTCCATCGAGCACACGGCGATGCACGTGTCGTCGGCATCGCGCATGACCTCGTATTCGACCTCCTGCCAGCCCACGAGACAGCGCTCGACCATGACCTGCTTGATCGGGCTGGCGCGCATGCCGGCGCGGATCCGCTCCCGGTAGGCCGGTTCCGTCTCGACGATCCCGCCACCCGTGCCGCCGAGCGTGAACGCCGGCCGGATGATCGCCGGCAGGCCGATCTCCGCGAGCGCCGCATCGGCGGCCGCGTCCCGTGCAGCCGGCGTTGCACCCTCGACGATGGCCGACGGAGCGTAGGGCTGCCCGATCCGCTCGAGCATGTCGCGGAATGCCTCGCGATCCTCGGCCATGCGGATGGCCTCCAACGGCGTTCCGAGGAGGCGGACGTTGTGTCGCTCCAGGACGCCGGCCGCGGCGAGATCCATGGCGAGGTTCAGCGCGGTCTGACCGCCGAGGCCCGCGAGGAGTCCCTCCGGCCGCTCGCGGATGATGACCGCCTCGACCGCCTCGACCGTGAGCGGCTCGAGGTAGACGGCGTCGGCGACCGTGACGTCGGTCATGATCGTGGCCGGGTTCGAGTTGACGAGGATGGTTCGAACGCCCTCGGCCCGGAGCGCGCGGCAGGCCTGGGTGCCCGCGTAATCGAACTCGGCCGCCTGGCCGATGACGACGGGCCCGGAACCAAGAATCAGCACGCTGGCCGGCCGGGCAACGCCCTTCGCGACTCGCTCCCCGGTCATCTGCCGGCCCGCACCGCTGCGGCAGACACGAAGCGATCGAACACGGCGAGCGCATCGAGCGGACCCGGGGCGCCCTCGGGGTGGTATTGCACCGTCTCGATTGGAAGGACGCGGTGCCGGAGGCCCTCGACCGACCCGTCATTGAGGTTGACCTGGCTCACGAAAAAGCCGCTGTCGGTCGGCAGTGAATCGGCCACGACCTGGACCTCGTGGTTCTGGGCGGTCACCTGGACGAGGCCCGTCTCGATGTCGCGCACCGGGTGGTTGGCGCCGTGATGGCCGAAGCGGAGGCGCCGTGTTTCCGCGCCGGCGGCGCGGCCGACGATCTGGTGGCCGAGACAGATGCCCAGGAGGGGTCGACCGTCGGCGACGATCGCGCGGGCCAGGGCCACCGGCCCGGCGAGACGTGCCGGATCGCCCGGGCCGGGCGACAGGACCACGCCGTCCACGTCCGGGGCGAGGACCTCGATTGGCGTCGCCGTGTGCGGCAGGATCCGGATCCGCGCACCGCGCTGGCGCAGCGACCGCACGATGTTCTCCTTCAAGCCGAAGTCGACGATCGCGATTCGCGGTCCGTCCTCGCCCGGATCCCCGATGTCGCGCACGGCCGCGCGCGAGACCTGGCCCACGAAGTCCTGGTCCTCCCAGCGCGGAACCGCACGAGCTGCGCCGGACGCAGCGCGCCGGTCCAGCCGGCCGGGTTCCAGGATCGCGCCGCGCAGGCACCCGTTGGCACGCAGGTGACGCGCGAGGGCCCGGGTATCGATCCCGGCGATGGCCGGGATGTCGTGGTCACGCAGAAGTCGCGCGAGCTGCCGCGCGTCGTCGAGGACCGCGGCGGTGGCGTTGGCCACGATCAGGCCACGCAGCCACGGCCGAACTGACTGGTCGTCGGCACCGATGCGCCCGTAGTTCCCGATGAGCGGATACGTCATGACGACGATCTGTCCGGCGTACGAGGGATCGGTACAGACCTCCTGGTACCCGGTCTGGCTCGTGTTGACGACGAGATCCCCACCCGAGGCGACGGGAGCTCCGAAGGCGACACCTTCGAAGATCGTGCCGTCCTCCAGGGCGAGAAGAGCGGGCCCGCGGTCTCCAACGCGAGGGTCGACGACCGAGGAGGCGAGCGGCGTGAGGACGTGGCTCACGACGGAACAGAGGGGGTGTCGGGGTGCGGCGCGGGGCGCGGCGGCCCGTCGAGGGACCCGGACACGGTCGACCAGCCTCCTTTCCGGCCTCTCAGGACCGGTTCCCCGGCCTCTCAGGACCGGTGCTCAAGGACGCCTCGAAGGGTAGCAGCACCGGGCCGTGACGTCCGGCCGCCGAACGATCGCGAACTTCGCGAGGACCGCTCTCGAGTCAGGTGCTGCCTGGTGGACCTGGCGCATCGCGCCCGAGACCCAGTCGATGGGCCACGGCGGCCGCCTCGACCCGCGACCGGACGTCGAGCTTGCCCATGATGTTCGACACGTGGACACTTGCCGTCTTTCGGCTGATGAACAGCACGTCGCCGATCTGCTGGTTCGACCATCCACCCGCGACGAGATGCAGGACCTCGAGTTCCCGCTCCGTGAATCCATAGGTGGCCGAGGCACCATCAGCGGCGACCGGCACGGTCTCGTTGAGGCTCCGATCTTCCTTCGGATCGAGTTCGATCCGGGCGTGTCGCGCCAGGAGCCGGACCGCCTCGCCGAGCGGCTCAGCGCCGAGCGTGCGAGCTGTGACATCCGCTGCACGTAGGGCAGCCTCGGCGGCATGGCGATCGCCCCGCGCCGCGAGGATCGACTCGGCCTCGCGGAAGCGCGCGTAGGCCTCCGGGAACGGACGTCCCGCCGAGGCCCATGCCGCGGCCACGCCCGCCCAGTCTGCCGGTGTGTCGGCGCGCTCGACGCGTCGCGCCTCGGCCGCGCAAAGCGACGCCAGACCCTGTCCACGCGAGCTGCCCGACACGATCGCCTGCGTGGCAGGATCGGCGCGCGCGTGATCGAGAGCCGCGACGATCGCGGCCGCGCGTCTTCGCGCCATCTCAAGGGCGGGTTCGTCGCGGCGCGCGCGAGCCGTCGCGGCACCATCGGCCTCCGCGCGCAGGCCGAGGGCCGCGAGCCACGCGAGCGACGGATCCGGTGGGCCGGCGGGTTCGGCCATGCCACTGACGGTATCGATGATCGCCCGCACGTCCGCGACTCTCCCTTGCCAGATCGCCACTTCGGCCGACGCCGCCAGCACGTTCATCCGGAACTCGGAGGTGCCGAGGGAAGGTGTACCCGCAGTCGGGCCCGAGCCCGGCAGAGGAGGGTTCGCGTTGCGCCGTCGCTGCGGCCGAGATGGCGGGCGATCTCGGGGCCCCGATGGCCGCGGGCGGCCAGGACGACCGCCTCGCGGTCCGCGTCGGGGAGCTCGGCGAGCGCACCGGTCAGAAGGCCTCGGACCTCGTCGTCGACGGCCCATGCCTCGGGACCGGGAACAGACTGCGGAAGGGGCAGGCGGTCGGCGTTGCGGTCGGCAACCGTGAGGCGCCGACCTCGACTCGTCGCGAGATTGAGCGCGACACGATGGAGCCACGCGGCGGGATCGTCCGGAGCGCGGCCGGCGCGGATCTCCCGGACGAGGCGGGCGAACGCCTCCTGCGCGATGTCCTTGGCGGCATCGGCATCGCGAGTACGGCCGGTCAGCCACCTGCGAAGCGGCTGGAACTGCGTGACAAAGACGGTTTCGATGTCGGCGGCGCCCGACGATCCCGCGTTCGAGATCGCGATGACGGATGCGTCCACGACGGTGCCTCCCAGCGATGTCCGGCTGATGCCGGTGCCGGGAGCGTCCTTCTAAGGTGGCCGGCGGTGGATGGGACGCGAGCCCATGATTGCCGTGCCCAGCGGCTCATTTGTCGGTTGACGTGACGGCCCCAGCGCGCGCGTCGAGCACGCGTCGAGCACGCCTTGTGCGGGAGGCGCACCAAGCGGCGGAATTCAGGCCAATTCGGTACGGGGCCACGCTTCGAGAACCGCCTGCATGGGGTCCATTCCGGCGATCTGCTGCGTGATGCGCACGCACCGGCTTCGTCGTCCGACGCGGCGGTTGTCCCTCGATCCGTGGGCCGACTGCTACTTCCCATCGAGGGAACGACGAACCCCCGACGGTTGCCCGACGGGGGTCGACGCGGAGTTCAGGGACTGGTGAGCCCGGAAGGACTTGAACCTTCAACCCGCTGATTAAGAGTCAGCTGCTCTGCCATTGAGCTACGGGCCCGCGAGCGGCGATGGTACCGCAGGTTGCGCGCAAGCCGCATCCATCACCCCGCCGCGAGACGGGCCCGCGGCCTCGGGCCCGCGGGGCTCGGGGGGGTGGATCAGTCGGGGGGGGTGGCGATCTGGGCGCGGTGCAGCTTGCCGGAGAAGTCGACATAGATCGACTTCCACTCGAGATACGTGTCGAGCGCGGCGTGGCCCGCCTCACGGTGGCCGTTGCCGGTCTCCTTCCAGCCACCGAACGGGAGGTGCGTTTCGGCGCCGGTGGTCCCGGCGTTGATGTAGACGATCCCCGTCTCGAAGTCGCGCATCGCCCGGAAGGCCGCGTTGGCGTCACTCGTGAAGATCGATGACGAAAGCCCGTACCGAGTCTGGTTCAGCGCGATGACGGCAGCGTCGTAGCCGTCCACCGGGATGACCGACAGGACCGGCCCGAAGATCTCTTCCTGGCCGATCCGGTCCATCGGGCGAACACCGGAGAAGATCGTCGGGGCGAAGAAGTGCCCGTGGGCGAGGTCGCCCGCGGTCGCTCGCTCGCCGCCGACGATCAGCTCGCCTTCCGAGCGGCCGATATCGATGTAACCGGCGACCTTGTCGACCGCGCCGGCGTTGATGAGCGGACCGACATCGACGCTGGGATCCGCGCCGGAACCCAGCCGGAGCGCCCGAGCCCGCGTTTCCAGCCGTCCGAGCAACCGATCGACGACCGTGCGATCGACGATCACTCGCGAGCAGGCGGTGCAGCGCTGACCAGTCGTCCCGAACGCCGACCAGAGGATGCCGTCCGTCGCCAGGTCGAGATCCGCGTCGGCGAGGACGACGACGCCGTTCTTGCCGCCAAGCTCCAGGGACAGTCGCTTGAGGCGCCGCCCGGCCCGTTCGGCGATGTGCTTGCCGGTCGCCGATGAGCCCGTGAAGGAGATCACCGCGACGTCCGGCGACTCGACGATCGCGTCGCCCACCTCCGCGCCGGAGCCGGTCACGAGGTTGACGGTCCCGGGCGGGAACCCAGCCTCGGCCATGAGCTCCACGAGGAGCGTCGCGCAGTGCGGCGTGTCGCTGGCCGGCTTGAACACGACGGTGTTCCCGGCCACGAGGGCCGGCATCATCTTCCAGCACGGGATCGCGATCGGGAAGTTCCACGGCGTGATGATCCCGGCGACCCCGATCGGTTGGCGGATGCTCATCGCCCACTTGTCGGGCAGCTCCGAGGGAACGGTGTCGCCGAACATCCGCCGCCCCTCGCCGGCCATCAGGAAGGCGATGTCGATGCCCTCCTGGACGTCGCCGCGGGCCTCCGCGATGACCTTGCCCATCTCGCGGGTCATCGCCTGCGCGAGGCGCTCCTTGTGCTGCGCCATGAGCTGACCGAAGGCGTACAGGATCTCGCCGCGCTTCGGGGCGGGCATCGCCCGCCACACAGGGAAGGCAGTCTCCGCCGCGCGGATCGCCCGCGCGGCGTCCGCGGCGGTGCCGGCCTGGAAGCGTCCGATGAGATCGCGCCTATCGGCTGGATTGCGGCTCTCGAACGTCTGGCCGCCCGTGGACTCCACCCATTCCCCGCCGATGAACAGGCCGAACGTGGGGACGCCCTGTCGGGTCAGCGCGGCGGCGGCCGTTGCGATCTCAGCCATCGGTCGTTGTTCTCCCCAGTGTCGCTAGACGCGCTCGAACGCCATGGCGACGGAGCCACCGCCGCCCAGGCAGAGCGTGGCGAGACCATAACGGCCTTCGCGGCGGCGGAGCTCGTGAAGTAATGTCGCCACGATCCGGGCACCGCTGGCCCCGATCGGGTGCCCCAGGGCGATTGCTCCGCCGTTCACGTTGACGCGATCCCAGTCGAACCCGAGCTCGTTGCCGTCGGCCAGCGTCTGCGCGGCGAACGCCTCGTTGATCTCGATCAGATCGAAGGCGTCGATCGTCATGTCGATGCGCTCCAGCAGACGCCGGACACCGGTGATCGGCGCGAGAAACAGCCACTTTGGCGCGACCTCGGCCTGGGCGTAGCCGACGATCCGGGCGAGGGGCTTGAGGCCGAGGCGTTCGACAGCGCGCTCACTTGCAACGACCGTCGCGGCGGCCCCGTCCGTGATCCCGGGTGCGTTCCCGGCCGTCACGGTGCCCGTCTCCGCGTCGCCGGCGTCGTCGCCCTCGGGTAGATCGAAGACCGGCCTGAGGCGAGCCAGGGCCTCAAGGGAGGTGTCGCGCCGCGGACCCTCGTCCTCCGAAACGACCGTTTCGCGACCCTTCGCGTCGCGGATCGTGACTGGGGCCATCTCGGCGGCGTACCGGCCGGCATCCATCGCGGCAATCGCCCGCTGGTGGCTCGTGACCGCGAAGGCGTCCTGCGCCTCGCGCGACACGGTGTTGCTGATCGCGACCCGCTCAGCGTGCGTACCCATGTGGCAGCCCTCGACGCTGCACCACAGCCCGTCGAGGACCGTCGCGTCCTGGACGATCCCGTCCCCGAGCCGATACCCGAACCGGGCCTTCGGCAGGAGGAACGGCGCCAGGTTCATGCTCTCCATCCCGCCCGCGACGGCGACCTCCGCGTCGCCGGCCCGGATCTCGGCGGCGGCGAGCATGATCGCCTTCAGGCCGGAGCCACAGACGCGATTGATCGTCGTGGCGCTCGTCGTGTCCGGGAGGCCGCCGCGCAGGGCCGCCTGGCGAGCCGGCGCCTGCCCGGCGCCGGCCTGGATGACCTGGCCCATGAGGACCTCGTCGATCGGCGTCCCGTCGGGCAGCGCCGCCCGCTCGAGGGCTGCGCGAATCGCGACGCCCCCGAGCTCCACCGCGGGCGTGGTCGAGAGGGCACCGCCGAACTTGCCGATGGGCGTTCGTGCGGCGCTGACGATGAAGACGTCGCCATCGGCGCCGGCGGCGGCGTTCATTCGGCGGATGGTCGACCGGCTCCTTGGCATCCCGGACCCATGATAGCCGCCGACGACCCCGACCTCAGGCCCGTCGGAGGGTCCCCGACTCCGGCGTCAGTGGCACGAGGAGCTGCCGGAGTCCGTGTAGGTATCACCGGCGATCGGGACGAACTGCCACGCGTACCCCGTCTCTGTCAGATCGAGACGGAGTACCCCAAAGTCCGTCGAGTTGCGGGCCTCGCTGTTGGGATGGATCGAGTTGAAACTGACCAGGCTCCGGCCGCCGGTCCCCACGGTGAACTGGCGGATCCCGTTGGCGACGTCCAGTGTCCCGTTCGGTTGCATCGGCGCGAACCGTTCGTAGACGTGGTCGTGCGCGGACAGCACGACATCAGCGCCGTAGTCCTGGAGTGCCTGCCAGAAGGCCGTGTAGGTGGAGCTGCCACCAGCGCCAGCCGAGCTGAACCTGGGTCGGTGCCAGTACGCGAGCGTGCACGCCGCCGGATTGGCAGCGAGGTCGGCCCGGAGCCAGGTCTCCTGCGTGGAGCCCGCCCCACAGCCGCCGACCTGTGAGCACTCGGTGTTGAGGACGATCACGTGCCACGCGCCGACGTTGTAGCTGTAGTAGCCGGTCCCGGGACTCCCGGCCGCCGCCCCGAAGTAGTTGAAGTAACCGGACGCGCCAGACGTGCCGTACTCGTGGTTGCCGGTTGCCGGTCGGGTCCGGGCCTTGTGCCGGCCCCACGAGGGTTCGTAGCAGTCCGCGAACTCCTGGGCCGTGCCGTTCTCGTACACGTTGTCGCCGATCGTGTACACCGTGCCGCCGATGCTGTCCAGGAGGTTGGCGGTCGCCTCGTCTCCGGACTGTCCGCAGGTGGCGATGTCGCCTGCACCGACGAGGATGGCCCCACCCGGCGGCGGCGTCGGCGCGGGCTGCACCACCACGGCGCCGGACACCAGCTTGCTGTTGGAACCCGAACCATTCGAGACCGTCAGCCTGACGTTGTAGGTCCCGGGGGTCCCGTACGAGAACGACGGATTCCGGACCGTCGAGTCCGCGACGCCGTCGTCCTGGAAGTCCCAGGTCCACGACGTCGGCCCGCCGCTCGAGAGATCGGTGAACTGGACCAGCAGTGGAGCCACGCCGGTTGTCGGAGTGGCGCTGAAGTCGGCCGTCGGAGCCGAAGCCGCGCCCTGGTCAACGATGAGCTGTGGCGGACTCTGGCTCTCGCGGGTCGCGTAGTAGGCGCTGTTGGAGCCGCCATCGGCAATCCCGAAGCTGACCGTCCCGTCGCCGACGATCGATGATGGGGAGAGGGTGATCTCGGCCCAGGTCCCCACGTTGACGTTTCCGGCGGCTCCAACCGGTGCGCCGCTGATCGCCGGCGCGGTATTCCATGTCAGGGATCCCTCGGTCCAGCTGTCGGCGACACGGTAGACGTTCCCGCCGTCGGGGCTTGGATCGTCCACCCACAGGCGAAGGGTGACCGCCGTCGGCGTCGCGGTCAGGCCGGCCACCACGAACTGGACGAACGAGCGTGCGATCGCAGTTCCGCTGTCGCGGACGCGCATCGAGGTCGATCCGCCGTAGTTCGATGTGGGGTACGAGTTCTGAACCTGGCCGTCGGCAGCGGGTTCGAAGACGAGAACCGGTCCCGGGGTCGGGGTGGGCGTTGGTGTTGGCGTCGGGGTCGGGGTCGGGGTGGGCGTTGGTGTTGACGTCGGTTCGTCAACAGCGACGACCAGCTCCGGCGCATTGATGCCCTCGCGGGTACTGAAGTAGACCGAGTTCGAGCTGGTGCTCGCGATGGCGAAGCTGTACGTGCCGTCGGCAGGCACGGCTCCCGGACCGAGCTCGAGTTCGATCCAGGTTCCGGAGCTCACTCGGCCTGCACTCGCGAGTGGCGCGCCTCCGACCGGCGGCGCGCTCGCCCACGTGAGGTTCAACTCCGTCCAGGTGCTGGCAACGGCATAGACGCTCCCGCCGTCGGGGCTGCCATCCGTCACGAACAGCCGCAGGCGCACCGATGACGGCGTCCCGGAGAGTCCGGCAACCACGAACTGGACGAACGAGCGTGCGACCCCACCGCCGCTCGACCGCGCGCGCATGGTGGTCAGCGTGCCGTAGTTCCTGGTTGGGTAGCCGTCCTGGACCTGCGCGTCACCCGCGGACGGGTATGCGACGGGACCGGCGGCCTCGACGAGCGTGCTGGGTGTCCAGGCGGCAGCGCCGACGAGGAGTGCCACAACCGGGACCAGCCGGCGCAGCTCCACTCGCAGGACTCGGCGGCGGGTGGGTCGCTGGCTCATCCGACGGGCGAACTCGGGAGCGGGCAGGTCACTTCAAGTGGTCGTCCTGGCGACAGACTGGCGTCCTCCCGAGCCTACCATCCTTCGCAACCCCCCCTCCTGCGCACACCGAGCGCGCCATGGCGATGGCACAAGCCCAAGCGGCAGCCTCAACCGGCCCGAGCCCGGGCGAGGACCTCGTCGGCGACGATCACCCGATGGATCTGATTGGTTCCCTCGTAGATCTGGGCACCCTTGGCGTCGCGCAGCAGCCGCTCGATCCCGGTCTCCCGCGAGTAGCCGCTGGCGCCGAAGAGTTGGACGGCATCGGTGGTCACGCGCATCGCGGCATCTGAGGACGTCCACTTTGCGAGCGATGACACCTCTCCCAGCGGTTCTCCGCGATCCTTGGCCGCGGCGGCCTGATGGGTGAGTGCCCGCGCCGCCGCCACCTCGCGAGCCATCTCCGCGAGCATGAACCGGAGACCCTGCTGCTCGGCCAGCGGCGCCCCGAACGCCCGCCGTTCCAGCAGGTACGCCGCCGACTGCTCGAGGGCGGAGCGCGCCAGACCCACGCATGCGGCGGCAATCGAGATCCGTCCCTCAGCCAGTGCCGACAGGGCGATCCGGTAGCCATCACCTTCGGCGCCGAGCCGATCGGCCGACGGCACGACCGCCCCGTCGAACACGAGTTCCGCTGCTGGAGTGGATCGGATCCCCATTTTTCGCTCGTGCGTCCCGAACCGGAAGCCTGGCGTCCCCTTCCGAACGAGAAACGCGGTGATCGCGTTCGCGCCCTCCGAGGGATCCAGCGTCGCAAACACGAGGTAGTGATCGGCTTCCGGGGCATTCGTGATCCAGATCTTCGTGCCGTCCAGATGGTAGCCCGCGCCGCCGTCGGCGGCGTCGACCCGCGTCGCGCGGAGGCGAATGGCCGACGCATCGCTGCCGGCCGTCGGCTCCGTCAGCGCGAAGGCGCCGAGTGCCTCACCGGCGAGCATCGACGGAAGCCACCGACCTTGCTGCTCCGGAGTACCCCAGGTCACGATCGGAAACTGGGCGAGGATGTGGACGGACAGCGTCACGGCGCTGGCCATGTCCGCCGCACCCAGCTCTTCCATGGCCAGCGACCATCCGAGGTACGAGAACCCGGCACCGCCGACCGCGGTCGGAAACGGCGCACCGGTCAGCCCCAGCTCGCCCATCCGGACGAAGATCGACCGGTCGAACCGCTCCGCCTCGTCCCGTTCGCCGGCGCTCGGTGCGACCTCCCGCTGTGCGAACTCGCGGGCCGTCGCCTGGAGCAGCCGCTCCTCCTCGCTCAGGTATCCGGCCAGCGTGAACCTCCCTCTCGGCGTCATCGTGGCCGCCGCGGCGAAAGGTAGGATACGCGCATGCCCGAGCCACGAGCCGCCCGGCGGGCTCGACGCGTCGGAAAGGCCGACATGATCGCCGTCCTGGAACTCGTCGCTAGGACGGCCGACGACGCCATCGCCGTCACCGATCTCGATGCGCGGGTTGTCATCTGGAATGCGGCGTCCGAGCGGCTGTTCGGCATTCCGGCATCGCTGGCCCTGGGCCGGTCGATTTTCGACCTGTCTGAGCCGTTCATCGTGGGTCGCGGGGACGCCCGCGATCCTCGCCAGACGGCGCTGGCAACGGGATCGTGGCGCGGCCGGCGGATCGAACGGGCTCGGATCGGCCCCAACGCGGGGCGTGAGGTCATCGTCGAGTCCGCGCTCAGCCGCATCGACGACTCGGATGGCTCGGCAATTGGCGTCATCAGCATCAGACGAGATGTCACGGCCTCGGTCCGCCTGGAACAGGAGCTTGCGGCCCTGGGAACGCTCGCGACGGCAACCGGGGTCGCGCGGACTCGGGAGGAGGTCGCCGACGGCGCGATCGGGCTTCTGTGCACCGCCACGAGGGCGGATTACGGGGTGATCATCCGCCATGACGACGGGGCGACCGTCGTCGAGGGCTCGCGCGGAAGCTGGCCTGAACTGGTGACGATCATCGGCGAAGGCGGCCCGGGAGACGCACCGATGGCGGCCGCGCTGCGAACCCCCGGGGGGGTGTTGACCGGCACGCTCGAGACCCTCCCGATGCGACCCTCGTCGCGCGATGTGCTTCGCCGTCACGGCGTCGCGGCCATGGCCACCGTCGGACTCCATCACCAGGGCGTCCTGACCGGGCGGATTGCGCTGGGCTGGAAGGAGGCGACGGCGGCCCGTCCGTCCGAGGCGGCACTCGTCCAGGCCGCGGCGCACGTCGAACATGCCCTCGAGAACATCACGCTGGTCGAACGCATCGTCAACCAGGCGAGCTCCGAACGGCGCCAGACTGCCCAGTTGCGTGCCCTCGACGAATTGACGAAGCTGGGCCAGGAGTCGCAGACCACGGAAGCACTGGCCGGACGATCGGCCCGCCTGATCAACAGCGCCGTGGGTGCGGTGGGGACGGCGTACGGGCTCATCGACACCGTCGAGCCGGGACGCGGACGCTACGGCACATCCGAGTTCGTCAACCTTCCAGACGCGTTGTCCCGGCACCTCGAAGGACGATCCTCGCTCGAACGATTGGCCCTCACCCGGTGGCTTTCCGGCGAGGGGAGCTTCGTCCAGGACTGCCCCACCCAGGATGGGCTGGACGAGGCCGCAGCAGCCGCAGCGGCCGCGGGATTCCGGAGCCTGGCCGCCATCCCGATTCGGGTGGACGGTCAGCTCGCGGGCGGCATCGTCGCCTTCTTCGACACCACGCGCGACCAGGTGACGATCGATCAGGGCGGGCTCGATGCCATCGAGCGGACCGTCGGCATCTCGCTGGCCAACCACCGCCTCCGCGAGCACCTGTCGGCGTCCGAGCGGCGCTATCGGACGCTGTTCGACGAATCGCCCGAGGCTCTGCTGCTCGAGACCTGGACCGGCGAGATCGTCGACGCCAACGCGGCGGCGCTGCGCACGTTTCGGACGGATCGGGCCGGGCTGGTGGGCCGAGTCGGCTCCGAGGTGACCGGCATGGAGCCGGAGTCGCTGAGGGGGGCCCACGCGGCCGGAAGGAGCGTGGGTTCGGCGACGATCCGCTCGACGGGAACCGCGATCGACGGCCGGTCGTTCCCGATCGAGCTCGAGATCGCCCCCGTCGAGATCGATGGAGCGTCGCGCCTCCTCGTCCTCGTGCGCGACCTGTCGATCCAGGCCGAGCTCCAGGCTGAACTCATCCAGGCCCAGAAGATGGATGCGATCGGGCAGCTCGTGTCCGGCGTCGCCCATGAACTCAACAATCCGCTGGCGGCGATCATCGCGTTCAGCCAGTTGATCCGTCGCGATCCGAACCTGCCGGACGACCTTCGACGAGACGCCGACGCGCTCAACCAGGAAGCCGATCGAACGCGCCGAATCGTCCAGAACCTGCTCGACTTCGCACGACAGCGCCCCCCGGAACGGCACCCGACGCGACTCGACGCGCTCGTTCGAACGGTTCTCGAGCTGCAGGCCTACATGCTCTCGACCAATCGCATCGAGGTCACGCTCGACATCCCCGCCTCGCTGCCGTCGGTCCCGATCGATCGATCACAGCTGCAGCAGGTGCTGCTGAACCTGACCAGGAACGCCGTCCAGGCGGTGGCGTCGGCCGCAGATCATGGTCGGATCGCCTTCTCGGCGCGGGAGTTCGACGCCGGCCCCCCGACTGCGACGCGCCGCATGATCCGGCTCGCCGTGACCGACGACGGACCCGGCGTCAAGGTGGAGCATCGGGATCGCCTGTTTCTGCCGTTCTTCACGACCAAGCCGCCGGGCGAAGGCACCGGCCTGGGCCTGCCGGTTTCGTTCGGTATCGTGGCGGCCCACAACGGCCACCTTCGATTCGAGCCCGGCCCGGGCGGCCGTGGAGCCACGTTCGTCATCGAGTTGCCCGTCGATGCCGATGCTGCGGGGCCCGGCCCGGTTCGTGTCAAGGGCAGTGCCCGATCGGAGGAGACGCCTCAGGCGGGTGTCGACCCGCCGGCGGAGATCGGGACGGAGGCCGTCGTCACCAGCTTGATGTCGAGCGCTCGCGCGGCCGCACCGGCGGCGACGATCCTGGTCCTCGACGACGAGCCGTCGATCCGGCTCCTCCTCTCCAGGATTCTTCGCTCTGCCGGGCATCGACCGTTGATGGCTGCCGACGGCCCGGAGGCGCTCGCACTCGTGCGGCGCGGTGACGTTCAGGCGGTGCTATGCGACCATCGCATGGCGGGGATGAGCGGGATCGATGTCTTCGAGGCCGTCGTGGCGCTCCGTCCGGATCTGGCGACCCGCTTCGTGTTCATGAGCGGCGACGTCCTCAACGCCGAGCTGCGCGAGTTTGCACACGACCGTGGCATCGGCCTCCTCGCCAAGCCGTTTGACGTCGAAGCCGCCGTGGGCGCCATCGACAACCTGCTGCGGGGCGAGCCGATCGGGGGTCCCGTCGTGCCCGCGGACGCCGGCACCGTGGTGAACCCGGCGCGCGACGGCCCTCAACCCTCCCGCGAGCGGGGATAGCGGTAAAAGCCCCGGCCGGTCTTCTGTCCGAGGTGCCCCGCCGCCACCAGCTCCTCCAGGAGTCGCGGGGGTCGGACATGTTCCTGCCCAAGCCCTTCGTGCAGAACGCGCATGATCCCGAGGCAGACGTCGAGGCCGATGAAGTCGGCCAGCTCCAGCGGGCCCATGGGATGATTGAGACCGACCCGCGCCCCGATGTCGATGTCCTCGGCGGTACCCAGCCCCTCCTCGAGGCCGCGCATGGCCTCCGCCAACAGCGGCATGAGGATCCGATTCACGATGAACCCCGGGCGGTCGGCCGACACGATGACCTGCTTGCCCATCTCGGCCGACAGGGCCCGCACGGCGGCCTCCGTCGGGTCATCGGTCGCGCTGCCCCGGATGACCTCCACGAGCGGCATCACCGGTACCGGGCTGAAGAAGTGCATGCCGATGAACTGCGCCCGACGGGCGGATGACAGGCACGCGGCGAGCCCATCGATGGAGATCGAGCTGGTGTTCGAGGCAAAGATCGACGGCGGCGGCGCGATGCGGTCGAGCTCGGCCCAGAGCGCCGTCTTGACCGCCATGTCCTCGAACACGGCCTCCACGATCAGGTCCGCGTCGGCCGCATCGGCCACGGCATCGGTGACCGTGATGCGCTCGAGCAGGGCATCTCGCTGAGGCGCCTCCAGGCGTCCCTTCGTCACGGCGCGCTCAAGGTTCCCGGCGATCCGCTCGCGGCCCGCGATGGCCCGGTCCAGTTCAGGTTCATAGAGAGCGACGCGGCGCCCAGTTGCCGCCAGCACCTGGCCGATGCCGTGCCCCATCAGCCCGGCACCGGCGACGAACACCCGCTGGATGGTCACTTGGGCTGGTCCGTGGTGAGCGCCGCCAGCAGCTGGTCGGCGGCCGCGTAGGGATCGAGGCGGTGGTCGGCGACGTCGGCCAGGACCGCGTCGCTCGTGGCACGCAGGCCGTCCGATGCCAGCCGTTCGCGCAGGCGTTCGGCGACAACAGCCCAGACCTGCGCCTCGGCGCGCGCCCGTCGCGCGGCCGGGGCTGCCGCGTCACGGGTGATCGCGCGATGCCGATCGAGCGCGGCGAGCAGTTCCGGTACGCCGGCCCCGGTCGATGCCGTGGTCACGAGGACCACGGGCTGCTTGGGTCGCGGCCGATCACCCGCGGCTCGCTTGTCCCCGGCGCGCGGCGCGGCAACGAGCATGGCTCGAAGCTGCGACGCCGTGCGCAATGCCCCGGGTCGGTCGCCCTTGTTGACGACGACCAGGTCGGCCACCTCCAGCAGCCCCGCCTTGATGGCCTGGACCTCATCCCCCATCTCCGGGGCCTCGAGGACGACCGTGGTGTCGGCGGCCGCCGCGACCTCGACCTCGCTCTGCCCGGTCCCCACGGTCTCGATGAGGATCAGGTCGAACCCGGCGGCATCCATGACGGCGGCCGCGGCGCTGGACGTCGACGCCAGTCCCCCGGCGTGACCGCGGGCCGCCATCGAGCGGATGAAGACGTCGTTGTCCCCGGCGTGGATCTGCATCCGGACACGGTCACCGAGGAGCGCCCCGCCGGTGATCGGGCTCGAGGGGTCCACGGCGATGACGCCGACCGTCCGGCCGGCCTCCCGGGCCACCGACGTCAGTGATGCGACGAGCGTGCTCTTGCCCGAGCCGGGCGGTCCGGTGATGCCCACGACGTGGGCGCGGCCGGCCAGCGGATACAGGCGGCGGAGCGCGGACTCCGCGGTCGGGGTGCGGTTCTCGACGGCGGTCAGGAGCCGGGCCAGGGCTCGGCGGTCACCGGCGAGCGCGGCGTCGACCAGTCCTTCGGCGCCACCGATCCCGGGGTTGTTGTCCGGGGACCCCACCCTACCCCCGGTGTCGGGCGTTGGCCCGCACGAAATCGGCGACCTCGGCGATCGTCGTCCCCGGCCCGAACACGGCCGCGACACCGGCCGCCTTGAGGGCGGGGACGTCGTCGTCCGGGATGATCCCGCCCACGGTCACGAGGATGTCGTCGAGTCCCGCCTCTCCGAGCAGACGGCAGATCTTGGGAACCAGGGTCATGTGGGCCCCCGACAGGATCGACAGCCCGACGACGTCGACGTCTTCCTGGAGGGCCGCGGTCGCCACCATCTCGGGCGTTTGACGGAGCCCGGTGTAGACGACCTCGAAGCCCTCGTCGCGCAGGCCCCGCGCCAGCACCTTGGCGCCGCGGTCGTGGCCGTCAAGGCCCGGTTTGGCGATGAGGACCTTGAGGGGGCGATCGGTCATGCGGGGATTGTAGGGTCCCTACGCTCGCGGGGCGGGTCGTTCGAGGTGGGCGAAGAACTCGGCCCGGGTCCGGTCTCGGGTCCGGAAGAGGCCAAGGACCGCGCTCGTGGTCATCACGGTCCCCGGCTTGCGAATTCCGCGCATGACCGCGCACAGGTGGGTGGCCTCGACCACGACGCCCACCCCCTGGGGGTTGAGCCGCTCCATGAGGAACGATGCGATCTGCTGGGTAAGGCGCTCCTGGACCTGGAGGCGACGCCCGTACATCTCGACGATCCGCGGGATCTTCGAGAGCCCGATGACCCGACCCTTCGGGATGTAGGCGACGGCGGCCGTCCCGAAGAACGGCAGCAGGTGGTGCTCGCACAACGAGTAGAACGGGATGTCCTTTACGACCACCATCTCCGAGTAGTCGACATCGAAGACCGCGCCGTTCAGGAGGCGATCCGGATCGACGTGATAGCCGGCGGTCAGCTCGGCGTACATCCGATGGACGCGATCCGGCGTGCCGACGAGCCCCTGGCGATCGGGGTTCTCACCGATCTCCGTCAGGATCTCGCGGACGGCGGACTCGACACGGCCGTTCGTCTCGCGATCGCGACCGAGGTGGCCCTCGATCACGTCGCTCGGTCCGATCGAACCAGGGCCGTCGCCGATCTCGGTCTCGATCTCCTCGACGATCCTTCGCACGTGATCAGGGAGCTGGATCTGGTCGGTCACTGGACTGGTTCACCCCGCGGCGTGTGCGCATTCGGAGCCCGATGGTACGACGAGCTCGTCGGACGCGCCTTCGTTCAGCCCGCGCCGGGCAGATGGTCGAACGGTCGCCCCTCGACCCCGCGCAGCCACGCGCGCGCATTGGCCCCGAGCGTGGGCCGGTGATAGCCGCCCTCCTGGAGGATGACGAGGCGTCGTCCGGTGGCCGCGACCCGGCGCCCGATCTCGTGATAGACGGGTGTGCTGAGTGCAAAGTCGCCGATGGGATCCTCGGCGTACGTGTCGAAGCCGAGGGAAACAACGATGACCGAGCCCGGTCGCGCCACGATCGCGTCAAGGGCTCGATCGATGCAGGCCAGATAGGCGCCATCGTCCGTGCCGGCGGGGAGTGGCAGGTTCAGGTTCGCGCCCACGCCGCCTCGGCCGCCGGTCTCGTTGGCGAATCCGAGGTAGTACGGGTACTGGCGGACCGGGTCGGCATGGATTGACACGTAGTGGACATCGCCGCGGTCCCAGAAGATCTGTTGCGACCCGTTGCCGTGATGATAGTCGACATCGAGGATGGCGACGGGTTCGCCCGTCGCCCGCCCGATGGCCTCCGCGGCGATCGCCGCGTTGTTGAAGAAGCAGTATCCGCCGTACATCGAACGGGCCGCGTGATGGCCCGGGGGACGGCATAACCCGTATGCGGCCGCCTCGCCGCCGAGCACGAGATCGACCGTCGTCAGCGCCACGTCGACCGATGCGCGCGCGGCCGCATAGGTCCCGGCCACGATGGGGGTCGAGGTGTCGAAGGCCCAGTAGCCGGCGCGCCCGGAGATCGCCGTCGGTTCCGGTCCGGGTGGCATCCCCTCGAGGAGACCGCGCACGGGAAACGACTCCGGGATCAGGGACGGCAGTGTGAGACGCTCGCGCCGGAAGTGGGCCCACGCATCCCCGAGGAAGCGCAGGAGGCCCGGTTCGTGGACGGCGGTGATCGGATCGGGCCCGTGGTCGGTCGGCTCGCGCCGGGGAAACCCGCCGTCGGCGTCGAGCGCCTCCCGGATCCGCTCGGCACGCTCGGCGACCTCGTTGGCGGGGACGGCCACACCCATGATCGTCTCCGAGCCGATGTCGTGAAGGTTGTGCGCGGGCGAGTAGACGACCTGCACGGGGTGAGCCTCCTCGTGTGCCGGGGTGCCGCCCCGGGATCAGGCAGCGAATGCTACGCGCGCCGACGACCGCGGTTCAGGGCCGTGCGACAGGCCATTCGGCCGCGTCGATGATCGTCGCCGCGACCTCGACCGGTCGATAGCGCATGAGGTTGTGGCCGTCGGACGGAAACGAACGGCGCCCGGCGAGTGGCCGACCGGTGGCGGCGAGCGCCTCCGCCAGGCGATCGAGAGCCGCGGCTCGACCACCCGTTTCGTCATCGGCGGCGGACAGGATCGCGATCGGGGCCGTGACGCGAGCGAGAACCTCGAGCGGGCGGTACGCGAACATGGCGCGCACGCTCCCCTCGAGGGCGTGCGGGCGGGTGGCCGACACGACCTTTCCGGCGGGCAACTCGACGACCGCCGCGCGGGCAGCCGCCTCCTGGTCGGCATTCCAGGTCGGTCGATCGAACTCCGCACGATCGGCGAGATAGGCGGTCAGCGACCGAAGCACCTCGGGCGGCTCCTCGAGAGTCCGCAGGAACTCGTCCGGATCGAGGCCCGTTGCGGCGGAGAGGTCCTCCCATCCACCGTCGACCAGGACGAGTCCGGCGCACCGAACGCCCAGCTCTCGTGCCGTCCAGGCAGCGACGATGGCACCGAATCCATGGCCGGCGAGGACGACCCGGCTGCCCGGCTCGTCGAGCGCCCGCGCGCCCTCGACGACGGCGACCACGTCGCCGGCCATGGTCGCGGCGGTGTAGCCTTCGGTGGGCGCGTCCGACAACCCGTGGCCGCGCAGGTCCATCGCGACGATGCGCCTGATCCGGCACAGCCTCCGCGCGACCGGCGCCCAGACGTGGGCGGTGGCCGCAAGTCCGTGGATCATCACCACGGTCTGCGCGGCGAGGGTTCCCGGGGTCCAGTCGAGGAAGTGGATCCGCTCCCCGGGCGGCACCAGGACGACGTAGCCGGCCGGCTGTGCGTCGGCGTCGGGCTCCGGGACCGCGTCGGGCTCCGGGACCGCGTCGGGCCCCGGGACCGCGTCGAGAGGCGCGCTCGCGGCCGGATCACCCGACAGGTCCATCGCGTCCTAGGATAGGCGGCCATGACGAAGTCACGACGCGGATCCCGGGCGACTCGTGTTCGTCGCCGTCTCGACACCTTTGAGCGGCTGGTGGAGCAGGCCCTGGACCGGATTCCGGAGCCGTTCGCGGCGGCGCTCGATGAGGTCGCGGTCGTCATCGACGACGAACCCAGCGCGCACCAGCGGCGCGAGAACGACCTCGGCCCCAACGACACGCTGTACGGGCTGTACGAAGGCGTTCCGCGGACCGAGTGGGCGGCCGATTGGGTCGCCGTCCCGAACAGGATCACGATCTTTCGGCGGCCCCTGCTCGAGGATTACCCGGATCCCGACGATCTCGCCGACGAGGTCCGGATCACCGTCATCCACGAGCTCGCCCACCACCTCGGGATCGACGACGATCGGCTCGGGGAACTGGGCGTCGATTAGGGCCGCTCGGCGATTGGCGGTCAGCCCAGGCGACTGACACCGGCGAGGGCGGCGGCGGCCACGGCGATCGACAGGATCCCGCCGGCGATCATCGGCAGCGACACCAGTCGAACGTGCGTGGCGACCGGCTCCCGATCCCAACCCGAGCGCGGCAGGTAAGGCGGGGCGTCATCGCCGGGATCGGTCGCCGGCGGCTCGGTCCCGAGCCCCGAACCGCGCCCGGAGCCCCGCCCCATCCCCGCCGCCTCACCAGCCCCCTCGAGTCCGGCGTGGCCGTGGGTCAGCTTCGTCCGCGAGCCGGCGCCCGCAGCCGCGTC
>ERZ1292630.61-Hain-H41-02um-R3-61-length-119370-cov-11_pt1 | contig 119370 bp, 123 predicted proteins | sample MGYA00564408_ERZ1292630 | MGnify/ENA primary metagenome ERZ1292630 (study PRJEB36523, sample SAMEA6512641) | groundwater metagenome | collected 2019-01-08 | study: AquaDiva: Metagenomics assemblies of 32 groundwater samples
ATTCTCCCACCCCGCCGGGTGGCCCTGCTGGCTAATACCGACACACGCTCCTAGCGTTCGGGCCTCCGGGCTGGAATGGAACGGGATCCGCGTCGTTGCCGTCTATGCTGCCTGTCAGAAGGTGGCAAGCAGGTCGATGCGCAGGCTCCCCATCGCGGTCATGACCATCGCGCTCCTTGCCGGCGCCTGCCGCCTGGACGCCGGGGGGACCGTACCTCCGAGCGAGACGGCGACCACGGGGCCCGCGGGTTCGATCCCGTCGTGTGACCAGGTCGAACAGATCAGCGCCGCCGCCGACGCCTACCGGGACTCGCCGATCTACGTCGGCAACGAGATGCCGACCGACGAGGTCCGCGCCTGGGCCGCCGGCAAGCCCGGGTTCGAGGAGATCTGGATCGACCGTGAGCACCTCGGCTGGATCACGCTCGCTTTCTCGGTCGATGCGGACGCCCGCCAGGCCGAACTCGCCGAAGCATTCCCCGATGTCGGCGTGGTCGCGGTCGGGGTCGACTGGACGATGGCCGAGTTCGAGGCACTCCAGGCCCGCGTGATGACGGAGCTCAGCCCGCTGTTCCCGGTCAAGCTCGGGAATCCTCCCCAACTACGGCGTGGTCGAGATCGGCGTCGCCGTGCTCAAGCCCGATCGGGTCGCGGCCGTCGAGACCCGCTTCGCCGGCGAGCGCGTGTGCATCGTGGGGGCGGATCCGGCCGACGTGCCGGCGGACGGACCACAGGCGTCGGCAGGTGATGGCTGGCGCCTCCTCGCCGACGAGTACCCCATGGGTCAGCCGTATCGAACCGGGATCGCGGCCGATCAGGCGTCCTACGAGGCCCTGTGGGCCGAGGTCGGGCTGGCTGGTGCGCCGCCCGCCGTCGACTTCGAGACCGAGATCGTCATCTGGTTCGGCGCCGTCTACGGCGGGAGTTGCCCGAACCTTCGACTCGACGACGTCGTGGTCGATCCCGGACGCGCCGTCGTGCATGCCGAGATCGTCCTCGTCGATCCGCCGATGTTCTGCACCGACGATGCGAGGCCGCACGCCTACGTCGTGGCCGTCGAACGGGCCAGGCTCCCGACCGGCCCCTTCATCATCCAGCTCGATGCAGACGGCCCGCCGGGTGGTGCGCCGGAAGAGCGGACCGTCGTCGATGTGGATCTCTCGGAGCCGGGTTCGACCGTGGGGCCGGGCGAAGCCCATCCCGACCCGAGCCTGCCGGAGCCGCACGTGCTCGGGCCGGGCGCCGCCATCGATCCCGGTGGCGCATGGACGTACCGTCTCGACGTGCATTGCGGGATCGAGTGGCTCGGCCAGATCAACGGCGTGGACTGGCGGACCAACCTCCCCGCCGGCGTCGCTGTTGTTCCGCCCGAATGGCGATCCGCCGTCGTGCTCGAGAGGATCGAGGTCTCGATCACCCTTGAGCTCGAACCTGAGCCCACGATCACCGCGACCGCGAACGGCCACAGCGTCGTCTACCGCCCCACCGCGGAGCGTGCACCGCTCTGCGTCTGACCGACCGCCTCGGATGCTACGCTCGGCCATGTGGCAGAAACGAACGCACGACCGAACCTCTGGCTGGTCCGGCATGGCGAAACCGAGTGGGCGCGGCTGCTCCGTCACACCGGGCGCACGGACGTCCCGCTGACTCCGCGAGGACGGGCCCAGGCGGCGGCGGTCGCCGCCAAGCTGGCCGGCACGACGTTCGGCCTGGTGGTCTCCAGCCCCCTGTCGCGAGCCCTTGACACCGGCCGGCTGGCGGGGTTCACCGATCGTGTCACCACGGACGACGATCTGCTCGAGTGGGACTACGGTGACCTCGAGGGTCGAACGACGGCCGAAATCCGCGAGGGTCTGCCGGACTGGACGATCTGGCGAGGCCCCGTACCCGGCGGCGAGGCCGCCGAAGACGTCGCGACCAGGGTGGACCGGTTCATCGCTCGCGTTCGAACCGATGAGACCTCCGATGGTGCGGTGCTGGCATTCGCCCACGGCCATGTGCTTCGAGTCCTCACCGCGCGCTGGCTGGGCCGCCCGCCGACCGACGGCGGCATGTTCGCCCTGTCGACCGCCACCGTTTCCGTCCTCGGGTGGGAGCACGGCGCGCCCGTCGTCGTGCGCTGGAACGAGGCCTGCGGCTGACGTTCGCCTCAGCCCGCTTTCCCCTTCACAGGGGACCCATCGCCGTCGTGACCTCGAACGAGCACCAGCGAAACCGTCCCCAGGGCGAGGAACACCATCGCGACGGCCATCCCCGCGGTGATGTCGACCGCCTCCCACGCCGTGGCCGCAAGCGTCGCTCCGACGATCACCCCGAGGTTCGAGAGTGCCGTGACCATGCCGAATGAACGTCCGCGACGGCCGCCATCGGTGGCCACGCTGAGCAGCGCGAACCACGACGCCTGGGCGGCCGCGAGCCCGCCTCCGGCGACCACCGCGGTCGCGAAGACGACGGGAACCGGCGCGGCGACCACGAGCGTCGCGATGTGACCCAGGACGAGGGTCGACCCGATCGCAACCATCCCTCGCCTCCCCCGCCGATCGGCGATGCCGGCAAGCCACGGACCGATCACGACCGAGCCGATGCCGAACGCAGCGAAGATGAGGGCAACCTGGACGACCGGGATGCCGAGGCGCGTCGTGGCGAGCGGGCTGTAGGTCGTGATCCACCCTCCGAAACTCGCGTTGAACCCGAGGTTCCACATCGACAGGAGGACGAGCGGCCTGAGGTCGAGCCAACGAGTCCCCAGAGATCCGCGCAAGCCGGGCGCGTATGCCCGGCCCTGTCCAGGTTCGGGAGGTGCGGAACGGCCCGCATCGGCGGCGCTCGGTTCCCGATCCGGCTCGCGCGGCAGGAAGAGCGACGCGACCATCGCCAGCGTCGCGGTGACGGCGACCGCGACGAACGGCATTCGGAGCGAGATGGTCGCGAGGACGCCGCCGATCGTCGGACCGAGCACGGACCCGGCCGAGGCGGCCGCCGACACCACCCCGTTGGTGAAGGCCAGCCGTTCGCGAACGGAGACCCGGGCGATGTAGACACGCTCCGCGATGATCGACAAGCCACCACCGAACCCGGCGATCGCCCGGAACGTGATCAAGGCTCCCGCCGACGATGTCGTGGCTATCAGGGCGTTGGCGACGGCGTAGCCGGCCAGCCCGAACGGCATCTGCCGACCCGCCGAGATCCGACCGATCACCACCCCCGACCCGAGTTGGCCGATCGTCACGGTCACCGCGAATGCGCTGACCATCAGCCCCAGCTGCCCGGGCGTGGCACCGAGTTCGCGCGCGTACAGCGGCAGCAGCGGCAGCATGATCGAGACGCCGACCTGGGAGATGAAGCCGATCAGCGCGAGGACCGCGATCGGTCGGTCGATCAGGCGCATCGTCGCGGCGATCGCGTCGAGGCGTCGGGTCAGCACCGGCAGAGAGTAGCCGCTTCGAACGCGCGAGTGCGCCGCGTTGCCCTGCGAAACAGCCACATGGATCGCCCGGTCCCCGGTACGTGGCACGTCGGATACGGTCCGATTGGCCCTGTCGTCTGCGCGCCGCGACCCGTGAAATGGCGGCATGGACGCAGACCCGCCGATGACGCCCGCCGCCACGACGGCGGCTGACGACACAGCGCCGGCGGCCGATCCGGGCAAATACCGCTGGAAGGTCATCGCGGGTGCCCTGATCGTCCAGGTGGTCCTGGGCACCGTCTACGGGTTCAGCGTCTTCGTCATGCCGCTCCAGCAGGAGTTCGGCTGGGACCGCGCAACCACCCAGTGGGCGTTCTCGCTCGCGCTCTCCACGTTCGCCGCCGTCATGATCCCAGCCGGCCGGTTGCAGGACCGGATCGGTCCGCGGCGCGTGGCATCGTTCGGCGGCGTGCTGCTGGGTGTGTCCTTCCTGCTGGGCGCGCTGCTCATCTCCGGTGACCGGCCTTGGGCGTTGTTCCTGACCTACGGCATCATCGGTGGCGCGGGGATCGGATTCGCCTATGTCTGTCCCATCGCCGCTGCGACGAAGTGGTACCCCGAGCGGAAGGGGCTGATCACCGGGCTGGCCGTGGCGGGTTTCGGTGCCGGAGCCCTGTTCTTCGCCGGTCCCGCCTCAACCCTTCTCCTCGCGCCGGCCGGGAACGGCGAAACGCTCGGTATCTCGCAGATCCTGCTGGTCGGCCTGGGCGTCTCGCCGGGCGAGGGCTTCGGGATCGGCTGGCAGTCGTTCTTCGTCCTCCACGGGATCGTGAGCCTGACGGCGGTGCTCGTAGGGGCCACGCTCCTGTCCAACCCTCCGGCAGGATGGCGGCCCGCCGGCTGGCAGCCCCCCGCGCGGGCCGCGCGCGCTGCCGACATGGACTGGCGGGAGATGCTCGACACCCCTCTGGCTTCCATGCTCTGGCTCTCGTTCATCTTCGGAGCCACGTCGGGCCTGATGGCGATCGGCCAGTGGACGCCGATGATGGCCGAGGTGCTGGATGGGACGACCTTCGCCCCGGAGTGGATGGGCAGCTTCGGTCGGTTCGTCGAGCCGGTGGGCGTGCTCGCCATTTTCAACGCGCTGGGCCGCATCTTCTGGGGGCGCGTCAGCGACGCGATCGACCGACCCAGGGCCATGATGATCATGTTCCTCTTCCAGGGGATGGCTTTCATGCTGCTGGTCAGCGCCCAGACCCCGCTCACGATCTTCCTCGCCTCGGCCTGGGTTGGCCTGAACTTCGGCGGCAACTTTGCCCTGTTCCCGGCGGCGACCTCCGACTACTTCGGCTCGCGCCACCTGGGCGTGAACTACGGCTGGATCTTCACCGCGTACGGCGTGGCCGGGATCATGGGACCGGCCGTCGGTGGGGTCCTGTTCGACGCCACGGGCGGCTACGTCCTCGCATTCGTCTTCGCCGGAACCCTGTGCTTCCTCGCGGCGGGGTGCTCGGTCGTGGTGTGGGGGCTGGCGCGCGCCGGAGACCCTGGCGCAACCGCCTGATCGGACAGGCCACACTCCCCTCTTTACATCGACGCGGCTTCCGTCTATCTATCGTCAATCGCTATAGCGGTTTACGCTATACGACCCGGTGCAGGACGGAGGCAGAGCAGCGACGACTCGAGGGCAACGGCTAGACCTGTGCGGGCGACCGTGGTCGCGATGATCGTCGCGTCGCGGATAGGAGCCTGCCTATTCCTGCGGCACGCCTACTTCAGCGCGGCGGCCGCGATCGCGTGGGCCATCTCGGTGTCCCAGATCACGACGGTGTGATAGCCCTCCATCACCGTAGAAGCCATTTCGGCCGGGATCGGAAAGTCCTGCATCCCTTCGGTGGCCTTGAGCGGACCGAGATCGAGCAGCTTGGACTTGTCGATGTCGCCGGTCGCCGTGACGTCGCTGTTCGACACGAGAACAACGTTGGTATGGGCGATCGCCTCGATCTTGAAGTTCTCGAGGACGACCACGTATCCGCCGTCCGGCTTGATGACGAGCTTCGCTTCGCCGGCAGCCGTCCCGTCGACGTCGTGCAACGTGCCCGTTCCCATGACCTGTGTCGTCGCTTCCGATGTGGCAACCGACGGCACCGGGGTCGCGCCACCCCCCTGCGTACATCCCGCGGCAAGGATCGCCACGACCGCGAGCCCGCTCAGCAGGCTTGTGCACGGTCGAGAACGCTGGCTACGATCGAGCATCGAAGTCCTCCTCTGTTTGACTCGGAACCAGGCGAAGGATGCTCGAGACTCGTGACGACCTCGCGACGAACGTGTGACAACGTCCTGTCTGATTTAGCTGGGGGGAGTGGCTCCGGCGGTAAGATTCGAACTTACGACCAAGCGATTAACAGTCGCCCGCTCTACCACTGAGCTACGCCGGAGCGGAGACCGCCAGAGACGGTCCGAGGGACACCCCTGGGGGGGCGTCGCGCCGCGCGACAGTATAGCACGGGTGCCGCTCGCCGCCGAACGCTCGCGGCGGCGATACTTGCCCGGATGAGCCTGATGTCGGTCGATGATCTTGCCGTCCGCCAGGGCGACCCGGACCTGCACGTCGTCGACGTCCGGTGGGTCCTCGGGGAGCCGGGTCGGGGCCGCGCCGCCTACGACGCCGGGCACCTGCCGGGCGCCATCCATCTCGATCTCGACGCCGACTTCGCCGATCTCGCCGCCGGTTCGGGGCGCCACCCCCTCCCCCGCCCCGCCGACTTCACGACCCAACTTGGAGTAGCCGGGATCGGCATCGCCAGTGTCGTCGCGATCTATGACGACGTGGGCGGCTGGGTCGCGGCGCGCCTCTGGTGGATGCTCGACAACCTCGGCCATCCCCGGGTGTCCGTGCTCGACGGCGGGATCGCGGCGTGGGAGGCCGCAGGTCTTCCGCTGACCACCGATGTTCCCGTCTGGCCCGCGACACGGCTCGATCTGCCGCGGACCGAGTGGTCCGGCATCGTCGACCGCGACGAGCTGCGTGCGACGCTGGGTCGGGTGGTCGTCCTCGATGCCCGCGCCGAGCCTCGCTATCGGGGTGAGATCGAACCGATCGATCCCCTGGCCGGCCACATCCCCACGGCCCTCAATCGACCGGTCGCCGAGAACCTCACGTCGGACGGTAAGTTTCGGGGGCCCGTCGACCTCGCGGCGGGATTCGCCGCCCTGGGCGCTCTCGGCGCCCTGGGCGCTGGTTCCGAGGCCGAACGCAGGGTCGTGACATCCTGTGGCAGCGGGGTCTCAGCTTGTCACCACGCCCTCGCCATGCGCGTCGCCGGCCTGCCCGACCCGATCCTGTACGTGGGGTCGTGGAGCGACTGGAGCACCGCGGGCTATCCCGTCGCGACGGGGCCGGATCCCGGCTCGCCACCGGATTGATCGACGTCGAACGGGGGTGGCAGCGGACTCGGCCTGGCGATGGCAGCGGCCGTCGTCGAGATCACTCGTTCAGAGGTTGGCCAGCAGTCGGAGGACGGGCATCGCGGCCCCGAGCGAATCGGCGATCACGTCCGGAAGATCAGGCGACGTGACAACCCGGTCCGGGAGCCGGCGCCCGAAGACCACGTCCTTGATCTTGAGCAACTCGGCTTCGGGGTGGTCCGCCGGATACCCCGAAGGCACTCGCTTCAGTCGATGGTCCCCATCGGCACTGACCTCACCGAAGGTGGCGACGAAGGCGGGATCCTCGATCGCCGCGCGGACAACGACCGGATCCGAGGCGACCATCCGCCGCCATGCGTCCAGGCGCTCCTTCTCCGGGTGCCACATGCCTCCACCGACGTAGATCTCGCCGGGTTCCAGGTGGAAGTAACCGCCGGGGCCGCCGGTCCGCTCTGCCTCGGTCCCGCCCGCGTCAGCCATCCACGGGAAGCTTGCCCCGAGATGTCGCTTGTACGGGCTCTTGTCCTTCGAGAACCGCGTATCGCGATAGATCCTGAAGGGTGAGCGGGCCGGATCGGCCAGCAGCGGAATGCCTCGCGCCGCGAACCTGTCGGCCAGTGCGCTGCACAGGGCCTCGAGCGGCCGCTTGAGCAGGCGCTCGTAGTCCGCCTTGCGCGGGTTGAACCACGCCCGATCGTTGTTGTCCGTCAGGTCGGCCAGGAACTGGATGGCCTCGGGCTCGAAGCCGATGAACGCGACCGAGGTGTCGACGGTTCCTGTCGCCATGGTGCATCTCCTTGTGACTGGATCCCTACCTTAGCGACGGGCGATCACCCGTGCGTTCGACCGGGATCTCGGAGCCGCTCCCGTCCTAGATCACTGAACGGAGCTTGCTCGAGGCCGCCGAGCTGGCCGAGCTTCGAACGGTCGACCTCATCACGCGCTTCCTGCCACACTCTACGAAGAGCCGTCTGCTCAGCGACGCGCGGCTCGTTCGTGCATACCTCGCCTTCCGGCCGGCCTGGTGGCTGCTTGGGCGCCAGACCTTGTTCGTCGGGAGGCTCGGGGATGACGGCGGTGGAGCTCTCTATCGTCATGCCGGTCTTCAAGGAGGGTGAGGCGGTCGTGCCGGTCATCCGGGCCCTTGAGCGGGACGTCCGGACGCCGCACGAGATCCTCGTCGTCTACGACTTCGACGATGACCCCACGGCGCCAGTCATCGCCCGGATCGCCGCGGAGTTTTCAACGGTCCGCGGCCATTGCAACGATCTGGGGCGCGGGGTGCTGAACGCGATGAAGGCGGGCATCGCCGCGTCGTCCGCGCCGTACGTGTTGATCACGATGGCCGATGGGTCGGACGAGCCGCACATCGTCGACTCGATGGTCGCGCTCGCCCGGTCCGGCGCGGACGTCGTCGCGGCCTCGCGCCACATGCCGGGCGGGGGACAGGTCGGTGGCCCCCGTGTCAAGCGGTGGATGAGCCGGACGGCGGGACCGACGCTCCATCGGTTCGCTCGGGTGCCGACCCACGACCCGACCAACGACTTCAAGATCTACTCGCGCCGATTCTTCGACTCGCTGACCGTCGAGAGCGAGGCAGGCTTCGAGCTTGCGCTCGAGCTGACCGTCAAGGCGTCGGTGGCCGGACGCCGGGTCGCCGAAGTGCCGACGATCTGGCGGGACCGAACCGAAGGCCGAAGTAATTTCAGGCTCCGCAAGTGGCTGCCACACTACCTGCACTGGTATCGACGAGCGTTCGTCGGCCGGCTTCGGCGGGACCCGCCGGAGGCCAGCGGATGATCGAGCGACTCCGGCTGGCGCTCGCGCGCATCGGTCTACCGGCCTGGTTCGTCATGATCGACCTGCTCTGGATCGCGAAGGTCGACGTCCTCGCGATCGACGCGAGGCACTACCAGCGTGCCGCGTCAGCGTGGCTTGCCGGAGCGAATCCATTCACGGTCCTTGAGGCGACGACGCCCTATCTGAGCGGACCCCACACGTTGCTGTTCTACGCACCGACCAGCCTCATCCCGCTGCCGCTTGCGGTCGCGTTCTGGATGGCGCTCGGGGCGGCCGCATCAGTCTGGCTCGTCCGAAGACTCGGTTTGCCGCTGTGGTGGGTCCTCTTCCCGCCGCTGGCCCACTCGATATGGAACGGCAACCCTCAGACCATCGCGCTGGCGCTCCTCGTGCTCGGCGGACCGCTCGCCGCGGCCGTCGCCGTCGGGCTGAAGCTCTATACGGGCCTGGCTCTCGCGGTCCGGCCACGCGATGCGATCGTGACCGGTCTCCTCCTGATGGTGACACTCCCATTCGTCCCGTGGCAGCTCTACCTGGGTCAAGGCGCGGCCGCTGCGGAACATCTGGCGACCGCATGGAACGGCAGCGCGTGGCGAGTGCCGTTCCTCATCCCTCCCACGCTCCTCGGTCTTTGGGTGCTCCGTCGGAAAGGCGCGGAGTGGTTCGCGGTGGGTGCGCTCTGGCCGGCCACGCAGTTCTACTACGTCGCGATGGCGCTCCCGGCTCTCGTCAAGCGACCCATGGCGGCCGCCGCACTCGCGCTGCCGATGCCCTTGATGACACCGATCGTGGTGATCGCCGTGGCGGTCGTCCAGGTGGTGCGCCAACGAAACACTCGATCGACGCACGCGGACGCGCGCGCCGTCTCGATCGAGATCTGAGGTGACCCGACCGGCACCCAGCTTCTGTTCCGCTTCGTCGCCGCCGCGTACCGGCACCGCCCCGTGGGATCGCCAGCCACTGGCCGTTCGAACAATGGGGCCGGTTCATACCCGAGCACACGACCGCCGTGTCGCTTCTGGAGCGGGTGCTCCATCACGCCACGGTCGTGGTCACCGACGGCGAGAGCTTCCGGATGCGCGAGGCACTGGCCCGCGGTGGAGGTCGCCTATCGGTGTCCTGATGACGTCTCCGGAGTGGGGACTTCGACGTGGCCATTGACAGGTGGTTCCGGCATCGGGGCGGCGGAGACTGCGGCGACGCCTCCGAGGGCGAGCAGCCCTCTTGACAGGCGGCAAGAATGGCGATCGGCTTCTTCATGTGCGTGACTCCTGGTCTGATTGGCTCGTCGCGTCCGGGATGGAGCGCGACGTGCCATCACCCTAGGAACGCCGGCTGGGGTCAACCGGTGGGACGCCTTGGGGTTCGCTGGGAATCCAAACGCCCGGCGGAGTCAGCCACCGGGCGTTCGAGTCACGCGGGGTCGGGGTCAGATAAACAGCGAGACGTCCGCGTCGGCCGCCCAGTCGAGGAAATGCGTCGCTCCGCAAACCGGCTCGATCCCGTCGATGAACTCGCCCTCGGCGATCCCGAAGACGTCCATCGTCATGCCGCACGGCTGCATCTTGACCCCGAGCTCGATTGAGAGTTCGATCAGCTCGTCGATCGAGGCCACGCCGTGGTCCTTGAACTGGCGCTTCATCATCTGCGTGGCGATCGGGGTCATCCCCGGGAGCGCCGTCAGGATCTGGGGCATCGGGATCGGCATCGGCATCGCCGGGTTCCCGACCGTTCCGATCTCAAGATTGCGGTTCTTCTTGAGGATGTTCAGACCGTAGAACGTGAAGAAGATGCCGACATCCCAGCCGAGCGTCGCCCCCGTCGTCGCGAGGATGAGCGGCGGATAGGCCCAATCGAGCGTCCCCTTGGTGGCGATGATCGCCATCTTCTTGGGCTTCGCCAGGCGTTCGGCTTCCTTGAGCGCCCAGAGCTCGTCGAATCTCGTGGCGACCATCGAATCGACGCGATCGCGGATGAGCGCATCCATGTCGGTCCTGGCCATGTCTGCTGTATCGACCATCGTCCTGGCCTCCGTTCCTTTCGCCGGCGTCAGGCCGGTACTTCCGTGGAGGTGGCCTGCATGAGTGCGGTCACCCGGTCATTCACCGTTAGGCCCGGCGTCTCCGGCCGGACTCGTTCGTACGACTCCGTCACGCGATCCTGGAATGCATTCTCCGATACAGCGCAACCCATCAGCACCTCCGCCAATCGCTCTGGACGCTCATGTCGCTCACCGTCACCTCTCTGGTTCTCCACTAGTCGGCGCATCGGAAGCAGGAAACGCCCAGCTCATCGATCCGTTCCTCGTACCGCTGGACGGCCGGCGCGCCGGTGATCAGCCCGATCGCCTCCGGATCCCAGCCATCGGGCTGGAGCCGTACCAGCCATCCCAGGCCGTACGGATCGCGGTTGGCGACGAGGATGTCGGCCGCGAAGGCGTCCGCATTCGTCTCGACGACGGTGCCCGCGACCGGCGTCGGAAACGGCCCGGCCCACTTGGCCGTCTCGATCGTCGCGGCGCTCTGGCCGGCCTCGATCCTGCGGCCGACCTTCTTGAACAGGATGTGGAGCACCTTGCCGGCGCGGGTCTGGGCCGGGTCGGTCATCCCCAGCACGAGAGTCCCGTCGTCGTGCGGGCGAAGCCACACGTCACGCGGCACGTCGTACCAGAGATCCGGCGGGATCTCGCAGCCGCGATGGACGGGGGCGTCGCCGAGGTCGATCATCCGCAGCTGATCCCCTCCGCGGCGAGGAACGCCTCGTAGGCCTCGATGCCCGCGGGTCCGCTGGCAAGTTCGCCCTTCTGAGCATCCCACGCGGACGCGCGGATCCGGACGATCCAGCCGGCACCATAGGGATCGCTGTTGACGAGGGTCGGGTCCGCCGCGAGATCGGAGTTGACCGCGACGACTTCGCCGTCGACGGGCGTCGGTACGGGGCCCACCCACTTGCCGCTCTCGACGGTGGCCACGCTCTGACCACGCTCGAGGACCTTGCCGACCTTCTTGGTCGTGATGGCCACCACGCGTGCGGCGAGGTGCTGGGCGACATCGGTGATCCCGATCGTGAGCTCACCCGAGCCGTCGTCACGTGCCCAGGCGTGCTTTTCCACCCAGTAGTACAGATCATCGGGGATGTTGCAGCCCCGGACGTCGCTCACGGCAGTCCTCCTTCGGTCGCGGGTTCGTCGGGGATCGGCGGAAGCCCGACCTGTTCGGCGTGGGACGCCTGGAAATGGTAAAGGAGGAGGTCGAAGGCCACGAGCGCGATCTCACGGCGGAACTCGGTCAGAAAGTCCTCCTCGCGGCCGCGCGGATTGGCGACGCGCTCCATGCCCTCGTCGCAGAACGGGCAATCGAGGGCGAACTTGAGCGTGCCCTTGGCCTCGTCACGGAACGTTCGGACCTGGTCCGGGTGGCCGTCCCACAGGTGGGCGTGGGTCTCCATCCGGGTGCCTTCGCGGCGGCAGTAGGGGCAATTCATCCGTACGCCTCGGGCATGGCGGTCATCGCGCATCCCCCGGCACGGCCGCCAACCCCAGCGCCGCGGTGCCCAGCGCGGTCAGCGCGACCCGATCCGTCTCAAGCTCGCGGGCCACGAGTCCCGCGGCGGCGAGGACGCCCACGCGAGCGGCAACGGCGACGCGGTCGCCCGGCTCCAGCCCGAAGGCACCGTCCGCCGCAAGTTGGGCCATCGTCCGGCCGGGCCCGGCCACGAGTGCGAGGAACGCGGCGACATCCGCGGTTGAGACCAGCTCCACGATCCAGCGTCGCAACGCGCCGTGGCTGGACGGCGGCGGGACCGCGATGTCTCCCTGTCCCTCCCGGAACGCGAACGATGTCAGTCGCTCCTCGGCCGCGGCCTGACGATCGAGCCACGCGGCGAGGGCTTCGGCGAGCGCGGCAGCGTGGGTCATCCCGGCTGGCCGTCCGCTGCCGCAAGTTCCATCTCGGGCTGCGCTTCGCGGAGCACGGCCGATTCCAGCGGCAGGCCCACCGCGGTCGCGACCAGTTCGATGAGGTCGCTGACCAGCAGCCGATCCTCGTGTCCGGTGGCCTTGACCGCGGCCGTGTACATCGTCAGGTCCTTGGGGCAGGCCGTCACGAAATCGGTGACGCCGGGGAGGGTCATCGCCTCACGAATACGCTGCTCAGAGGGACGTTCGGTCAGCCCGCTGTCATCCATCCAGATGCGGCCGCCGCCGGCGCCGCAGCAGAACGTGTTGGCGCCGTTGCGAGGCATCTCGACGAGCTCCGCCCCGATCGCGGCAAGGACCTCGCGCGGCGCGGCCGTCACCTTGCTGTAGCGCGCGAGGTAACACGGGTCGTGATAGGTCACGCGCCGGCCGATGGGCGCTCGCGCCTCGAGATCGCCCGACGCCAGGAGGGCGGCCAGCACCTGACTGTAGTGCCAGACCTCGTACTCGCCACCGAAGTCGGGGTATTCGAACTTGAGGGTGTTCAGCGTGTGGGGATCGGTCGTGACGATCCGCCGGAAGCGAGCCTTCTCGAGCTGCCCGACGTTGTGCTCGACGAGGACCTCGAACAGACCCTCCTCGCCTGCTCGACGCACGTCGTTACCGGCACTCCGCTCCCCCTCGTAGAGGATGCCGAAATCCATCCCGGCGGCCTGGAAGATTCGCGCCACCAGCCGCGTCGCCTCCTGGACCCGGACGTCGAACGAGGCGAAGTCGCCCACGAACCAGAGCCAGTCGACGTCCTCCTTGCGGGCATCGACGATCGGCGTCGGCAGGTTGTCGGTCCACCTGGCCCGGGCCCGGCCGGACTGTCCGAACGAGTTGCCCTGCTTGGCGAGGCTCGTGAACGCGGTCTGGAGGCTCGGAGCCACGATCCCCTGGTCCACGAGGGAGCGGCGCATTCCGACGATCGTGGGCACATGCTCGATCCCGACGGGGCACGCCTCGACACAGGCGAGGCACGTCGTGCACGACCACAGCGTGTCGGCGCTGATGAGACCCCCGGCGACGCGGGAACCACCGTTGGGGCCCGCCCCACCGCCCGGATCCGCCGGTAGCCCACCGTCGCCCCGGGTTGCGGCTCCGCCGTACGGATGATCCGATCGCCGTTCAGCGAGCGGCGCGAGGATCGACCAGGCGGCATCCGCCTCCTGGCGGAGATCGAGGATGAGATCGCGCGGGGAGAGCGGCGCCCCGGACGCGACGGCCGGGCACGCCACATGGCAGCGGCCGCACTTGGTGCAGGAATCCAGGTCCAGCAGCGCCTTCCAGGGCATGTCGGCCAGATCGCGGATCCCGATGTGGCCATCCGCCGGCATCGCCCCCGTCGTGGCCAGGACCGGCAATCTCTGGCCGGCGAGCGGCGACCGAAGGGCCAGGTTGACCGGGTCCGCGAGCGCGTGGATGGCCTTCGAGAACGGGAAGTAGGCCACGAAGGCGAGCGCGATGAAGGCATGGCCCCACCACGTCGAGGACCGCACGGCCTCGGCCACGGCGGTGTTCATCCCGACCGCTTCGAACACCCCGGCCAGGACCCAGCCGACCGGCGAGAACACCTCGAACCACGGGAAGTCGTGGGCGAGGATCCGCGCACCTTCGAGAACGAGGCCGGTCACGCCCAGCACCGCCAGCCAACCGAGGAAGATCCAGTCGCCGGTGCGGAACCCTCCGCGGTCCGTGGTCGCCGGCGCGATGTCGACACGGCTGTAGTCCAGCTGGCGTGGACGCCTCGCGCGTCGCACGGCCATCGCCGCGATGCCGACGAGCATCGCCATGCCAAGCACGTCCAGGACCAGCGAGTAGACGAGGTAGAACGCGCCCCAGTAGAAGCTGAATTGGGGTGCCAGCGGCCGGACGATGTCCGCTTCGAGCGTGAGGATCGCCGTCCCGATGAACAGGACGATGAACCCCCACATGATCATCGAGTGGAAGACGCCCGCGTAGAGATCCCGCTTGGCGACGGTCCGGTTGAAGGCCGTGTCGACCGAGCTCCGAGCAGCTCGCCGGGCGAAGCCAAGCGGCGATCCGATGACGCCTTGCGGTCGACCCCGAGCGTACTTGCGCAGCCGGATCCCGATGCCAACGAAGAACACGAGGGTCGCCACGCCAGTCAAGGCGTAGAACAGGATCTCTCCCTCGGTAGAGATCCCCTCGAAGATTTCGCGGGTGACGTCTCGATCGAGCATCGCTCAGAGGGACCGGCTACCCGCCGAGGCGGGCAGTCAGCGCCGGTACGACATCGAGCAGGTCGGCCACCGCGCCGTAGTGGGCCACCGAGAAGATGGGCGCTCGGGCGTCCGAATTGACGGCGATGATCAGCTCGGCGCCACGCATCCCCTCGAGGTGCTCGGGGGCGCCGCTGATCCCGAGGGCGAGATACACCTTCGGCTTCACCTTCAGGCCGGACTTGCCCACCTGGCGCGTCCGCGGCAGCCAGCCTGCGTCGGCAATGGGCCGCGACGAGGACACGGCCCCTCCCAGGGCCTTGGCCAGGGCCTCGATGAGCTCGAGGTTGTCCTGGTCGCCGATCCCACGTCCGACCGATACGAGGACGGATTCGCGGGTGATGTCGACGTCGCCGGCCTCGGGCCGATGGAGGCGCTTGAACCGGACCCGGCCGTCGCTTGCGGTGGCGGCCACCGCTTCCACCATGGGACTCCCGGCGCCTGCTCCGGCTTCGGCCGGGAACGAGCCGGCGACGACCGTCGCGATCCCGCGACCACGCTCGAAGCGCACGGTCGCCTGGATCTTGCCCGCGTACAGCTGGCACGTGACCCGGGGGGATCCCCCGTCCATCGTGACCTCGGTGGCATACGCCGCGAGCGGCAGCTCGAGTGCAGCCGACAGCCCGGCCGCGACGTCCATGCCCGCGCCACTGTTCGCGACGAGGACCAGCGTCGGTTCCCGGTCGCGGACGACCGGCACCAGCGCCGCCTGGTAGGCGGATGGACTGAACGCCTCGAATGCCGGATCGTCGATGACGATGACGCGTGCGGCCGCACCCAGGGAGCCGGCAAGGCCGGCGACTCCGGATCCGAGCAGGACGGCGACGGCTTCTCCCTTGCTCTCTGCGGCGAGCGACTTCGCCTTGCCGAGCAGCTCGAACGTCGTGTCGAGGATCGCACCGTCGCGGTGCTCGACGAGGACCATGACATCGGCGCTCATCGGGGCGCTCCGGCGCCAATACCGCGTTCGGCGAGGATGGCGGCAATCCGGTCCGCGATCGCCACGGGATTGCCGGTGATCATCTCGGCCGTGGCTCCGGACTCGGGGACGGCCATCGCCTCGATCGTCAGGCCGCTTCCCGAACCACCACCGCCACCGTCGGCTTTCTCGATCGTCGCGGTCTTCATCAGCTGGCGGACCCGGCTGACCGGCGCGTAACGAGGCGCCTCGCGCGAGGTCTGGACCCCGAGAACGGCCGGCAGGTCCAGCTCGAACTCACCGACCACCCCGCCGGCGTACTCCTGGTGTGCCGTCGCCGTCTTCCCGTCGGCCGCGACCGCGATGTGGGTCACGACCGAGACGTGCGGCAGATCGCGTCGCGTCGCAAGCAACGGACCGACCTGTCCGTCGAGATCGTCGATCGCCTGGACGCCGGTCAGGATCAGGTCATGCGGGATCCCGTCGAGGGCGGCGGCGAATGCCCCGGCAGCCGAGTGCGAGTCCGGGCTCTGCTCGAACGATCCCACCCGCACCACCCGATCCGCCCCACGGGCCAGGCACGTCGCGAGGAGCTCGTCGACGTCGCCGGCCTGGACTCCGAGGGCGAGGCAGGTGACCGTGCCACCCGTCGCGTCCCGCAGGTGCAGTGCCTCCTCGAGCGCGTACTCGTCCCATTCGCTGGCGACAAAACTCATCCACTCACGGTCGAGTCCGGTGCCGGCGGAGTCGATCTCGAGGTCCTCTGCGAGATCGGGTACCTGCTTCAGCAGAACGACGTAGTCCATGCGGCTCCTCGCGCTACGGGCGGTTCGAGTGGATGCGGCGGGCCCATTCCTGAGGCGGCATCGGTGCTCAGGTTGCCGGTGGCTGCATCGCCTGGTCGATGAGTTCGATGATGTCGCGGACGGCGAGCTTGCCGTCATTCCCGGTCGACTTGACCGCGTCCTCGAACCGGGACGGCTCGTACGGACACGCAACGGACAGGACACCACTGCCGTCCATGCCGACGGTTGCGACCGCCTCGCGCACCCGGCGCTCGGACAGGCGCTCCGAGACGTGTTCGGCGACGAACCCGTCCAGCCACATCCCGCCGCCACCGCCGCCGCAGCAGTAACCATTGGCTTTGGTGTGCGGCATTTCGGCCAGGCGAATCCCGGGGATCGCCTGGAGGAGCTTGCGCGGGGCGTCGTACTCGCCGTTGTTCCGCCCGAGATAGCACGGATCGTGGTAGGTCACGTCCAGGTCAACCGATGACCGGAACGTGAGCCGGTCCACCAGGGGAGCGAGGAACTGTGTGTAGTGCAGGACTTCGCCTTGCCAGCCCAGGCGCGGGTAGTGGTTCTTGAACGCGTTGTACGCGTGCGGGTCCATCACCACGAGTCGCTTGAACTCGTACTTCTCAAACGCCTTGATGTTCTGCTCGGCGAGCAGCTCGAACAGGCCGCTCTCTCCGGCCAGGCGTGCCGAATCACCGTCGCTGCGCTCCTCCGGCCCGAGGATCGCGAAGTCCACGCCCAGCGCGGTCATTACCCGGGCCATGGCCCGCGCGGCGTCCTTGCCGCGGGGGTGATAGCTGGTGTAATCGGACACGTACCACAGGACGTCGACCGCCCGGTCAAGCTGGCTGATGATCGGGACATCGACGCCGGCCTCGGCGATCCAGTCGATCCGTTTCCGCGGCGATTCGCCCATTGGGTTGCCCGACTTCTGGAGGTTCCGGAAGGCGTCCGAGAGCTCATCAGGGACCTTGCCTTCGAGCACGGCCTGTTCGCGGATCGCCGGCATGATCTTGAGCGGATTGACCTCCTTGGGGCAGACCCGGTAGCAGTTGCCGCAGGTCGTGCACAGCCAGAGGTCGGGATCGTCGATCAGATTGTTGCCGCGGAGGATCTTCGCGTTCAGCTTGCGCGGCCCGTAATCGCCGACGTGCTGCACCGGGCAGACCGGCACGCACTTGCCGCACTGGTAGCAGTCGCGCATCGATTCGCCGCCGGCCAGGCCCGTGACCCAGTCCATCGCCTCGGTCGGGAAGTCGGTGGTGGAGCGATCGGAGAACATCCGGTTCCAGTGACCGGAGATGTCGACGCCCTCGACGACCGCGTGCTCGAGCTCGGTGACCGTGTCGACCTTGATCACCGGAAGATCGCGCCCCATGCGCCTTACCCCGTGCCCACTGCGTCGAGGTGCCTGACGCCGAGCAGCCGCCGGACGAGATCGGGCAGCTGCGGGATCACCCGGTTGAATTCCTGGGTCATCCGGAGGCGAGTCACGGTGTAGAGGTAGATCCCATAGATCGCTGCCAGGTAGACATCGACGGCGAACGGGCTGGAGCCCATCCGCTGGAAGCCGAGCTCGCGCGCGGTGGCAATGACCGAAGACGTGGCGGCTCCGACCCGGAGATAGACCGCGCCGGCATCGGCACCGCTGAAGTCGAAGTCCTCGACCATGACCAAGGGAAGCGAGCCGGTCATCGTGTCCGGATCCCACATCCAGCGGCTCCACAGCCAGTGGCGTTCCGGGTCGAGGAAGTGGAGGCATTCGCCGGCCAGGTCGCGGCGGACCGGCGCCTCGACCTTGGCCAGGGCCTGATCGAAGGCGTGGAAGCGCGTCTCCAGCCGGCCCGGCCCGTGGAGGAGGTCGCGGATCGCCGCGGCCAGGGACGGCGCGCCCACAGTTACAAGCAGTTCATCCGAACGGCGGCGCACCGCGAACATCCGGGCCAGGATCGGCCGCACGACCTCGGCATTCCCCGAGGCGAGTGCATCGTCGGTGAGGAACGGGGCGAGGTCATTCCGCTTGCGGGCGAGCAGCTCGGTGACGGTCCCGATGTCCTCTTCGCTGATCTTGACCAGCGCCTCGCGCATGAATTCGACGGCGCTCGGCTTGTCGACGACGTCCACGCTGCCGGCCCCATCGACGAACGAGCCGCCACCAAAGACCGCGGGCCCCCAGGTCATCGCGTGACTGCCGCCTCTGAGCGAGCCAGACCACGGACAGCGCCGACGGCCCGCATCGCGGCGGCCCCGGCCATCCCGACCGTGTCCTCGAGATCCTTCGGTCCGGCCGCAGCGCCGGCGACGTAAATTCCGGGCACGTTCGTGCTGACCGGGTCCATCGGCTCACCCGGTGTCGCGATGAATCCGTACTTGTTCTGCTCGATGCCGAGAATCCCGGCCACGTCGCGTGTTCCGCGGCTGGGCTCCATGCCGACGGACAGGACGATCATGTCCATCAGGACCTCGAGAGGCCGACCCATCGTGGTGTCCTCCCCCTTCATGAGGAGGCGGCCGTCCTTGCCGACGATCTCGGTGACGATCCCGCGGATATAGGTGACGTTGTACTGCTCCTGCGCCGGCCAGTAGATCTCGTTCTCCCAGTAGCCGTACATCCGCATGTCGATGTAGAAGATGTAGACCTTGGTGTCGGGCAGGAGGCGGCGGATCTCGATCGCCTCCTTGGACGCGACACCGCAGCAGACCTTCGAGCAGTACTCGTTACCGAGCCGTCGATCGCGTGACCCGACGCACTGGATGAACGCCACGTTGCGTGGCGGCTCACCGGTTGACGGTCGGACGAAGCGGTGCTCGCTGAGCATCTTCTCGGCGTCGGGCAGGGTGATCACGTCCGGGTACTCGTAGTAGCCGTACATCTGGGTCTCGCGGCCCGGATCGAAATGCTGGAAGCCGGTCGCCACGACGATCGCGCCCACGTGCTCCTTCGTCTCCCCGGCCGGGCCGGTCAGGGTCACCGCGAAGTCACCGACCGACCCGCTGCAGCCGGTCACGGTCGTCTCCACGCGGACGTCGATGTTCGGATCGACGACGCCGGCGCGGAGCACGTCGAGCGCTTCCTGGGCTGAGCCCATTCGCGGGGTCAGGGCAGCGTAGTTCGACTCATCGGGCGTGCCGCCCAGCACCGCCCGGCGTTCCACCAGGAGCGCCTTCCCACCGATGGTGGCGATGGCCCGCGCAGCCTCGAGGCCGGCCGGTCCGCCACCGATCACCAGCACCGTCTCAGGCATCGGCGTCCTCCCACGTCAGGTAGGCCTTGTCATCCTTCTTGAGCCGCTCGAGGTCGTCCTCGAACTCGCGCCAGCGCTCGCGCCAGTCGATGCCCATCTTCTCGAGCAGCGGACGATACTCCGTGCTGTGCCAGTGGAGCTGGCAGACGCGATAGGGATGGGCGCCCATCGCGAGGGCTGCGAACTGCGCCTCCGACATCACCGGGATGCCGACGTTCGGCTTGTGGGCGCGGGCCGCGAACTGACTCTGGTCGAGGGTCGTCACGCAGCCCGTGTCGTGGGTCAGGACGACGTCGGGGTTCGCCTCCTCGCGCATGACATCGATCTTGCGCAGGGTGGCGAACGACCGGGTGAAGTCACGCTGGACGAGGATGTGACGGAAGCCGAACCCACAGCAGTCGAACCAGGTGCTGTAGTCCTTGACGTTGGCGCCGAGCGCCGTCACGACCGACGACACGACCGCCGTGCGCTGGCCGCCGTAGACATCGGGGTCGTAGATCGCGTCCTCGACGACAAGCTTGTGGTAATGGCAGGCCGGGTGGACGGTCACGTCGATGCTCGAGAGGTCGAGGACCCGGCGCTTCGCGAACTCGTCGCGCATCGCGTAGATCCACTCCGAGTAGTGGACGATCTCCTCGGGCATCACGAACGGCTTGCCGAGCTTGTCGCAGATCCGACGGACCTCGTCACGCAGCGGGGCCGAGTGGACCAGCTCCTCGCGGACCTCCTTGTAGTGCCCGTAGGACGTCCCGCAGTGGATCATCGGGAAGTAGCCGGACTCGTAGGCGGCCCCGAAGTTTCGCATCGCGACGGCGGCCTGGGCGCCCTGGTTGGAGGTCGCCGAGGCGTAGTAGTTCCAGGCGGTGCAGGAGGTCTGGTCCTTGGGGTCGTTGTAGTCGAGGCCGAGCTTGCGGATGAGCCAGAAGATCGCCGTCGAGTAGCCCGGGATGTGGCCACATTGCCCGCACGACTTGTGGTGCCACGTCCTGGCGATGGGGATCTTCTTGATCCGACCGTACTTGGTCGTCACCCCGATCCACGGGTCGGGCACGCGCTGGACGAGCCACTCCCCCTTCGCTTCGAGCTCGAATACCTTCTCGCGAACATCCTCGGTAGGCGGAACGGCCGGACCGCGCTCCTCGCGCGCCTCGCGGCGAGTGTCCAGGACGTTCAACGGGATCGGCACGGGACGCCTCCTACTCGGGGGTGAAGCCGGCTTCTTCGAGAAGCTCTTCCATCACGTCGTTGAGAATCATGTGGAGGCCGGTGTCGACCTGTTTGATCATGTCCAGGACGCCGGTCATGTGCCAGATGAGGTAGAGCTCGGTCAGCGTCTTGTCGTCGACCTCCCAGGCCGTCGACGTCGTGTGCATCGTGTCCGGCGGAAGCGCGCGTCGCCAGAGGGCGAGGTTGTCGGAGATCTCCTGGACATGCGGTCCCCAGTCCGGGAATGCGTTCGGCTGGAGCATGTCGGGCGAAACCTGGGTCCCCGTGGACATGATCTTGTAGACGACCCGTCCGTAGCCTTCGAGGGCGTTCTTGGCCGAGGTCAGGCCGTTGTTGATCGAGACCTCGCGCATGATCGTGATCAACCCGCCGGGGTTGTTCCCGCGGGGGCAGCGCGTGCACGAGAAGCACTGCGAGCAGTTCCAGATGTCGTCGTTGAGCTGTTCGTAGAACATCGGCAGGTCTTCGCGCGATGCCGCCTGGGCGATCTTGCGCGGCGAGAAGTCGTAGAACCGCGCCGACGGACATGCTGCGACGCAGATCCCGCATTCGTAGCAGCCGTAGAGATAGCTCTCGAACCGCTCGTCGGCCTTGACCTGGTCGAACAGGCGCTGCTTCTCTTCGATGGGGACATCCGCGTAGCGAGCCTGGAGGACCACGGCTCAGACGTCCATCTAGAAGCAGATGACCTGATCGGCCTCGAGGGCCATGTCGTTGAACGCGGCCCCCCCGATCATCTCGACACCGTCGATGAGGTCGTCCTTGGTCAGACCGTGCAGGTCCAGCGAGGGCTGGCAGACATAGAACTTGACGCCCATGTCCAGGGCCTGGTCGATGAACCGGCGCAGCGGCGCCCCGTTCCCGTCGTACTTGGGCACGATGAGGGTCTCGGCGACGCCCTTCTTCAGCAGCGTGGGACCGTTGACCGTGAAGTAGATGCCGACCTCGATGTCCATGGCAGCGGCGGTCGTCGCAAGGTAGATCGGCGTCGCGCTGCGCTCGGGGTTGTTCACCCCGCCGGTGTGGACGTAGACGATGCTCGACATGAGGTTCCTCGCCAGTCCCGCTTCCCAGGCCGCCCGTCAGGCCTTCTGGATCCAGAAGCGCATGACCTTGTCGATCTGGTCCTGGTGGATCACCGGGTTACGCGTGTTCTTCGACCACGCCGCGACATCGGGCACGGCGCCCGGATCGGTGGCCTCGAGCAGGACGACCTGCGCGGGTTCCACGGTCTTCATGAACTTGGCGAGCTTCACGATCGGCATCGGGCACAGCAGGCCCTTCGCATCGAGAACGTGATCGTGGGTGGGTGCGTCTGCCATCGGTCTCCACTCCTCGCCGCGCATCTCGCTTCCGGAACGGCGCCAGTGAAGCCGGCGCCGCAACGTCTTGCGGTATCGCGATGTGCCTATATACTCCCGGGACATCCGGCGTGTCAACGATGGTACCCCCAGAGGTGCTCCCGGCCGTGGCACACTCCCGACCGTGACGAAGTTCGCCTGGGTCATCGACCAGACCTCGTGCATCGGCTGCCATGCCTGCACGACCGCCTGCAAGGCCGAGAACGACGTTCCCCTTGGGGTCAACCGGACCTGGGTGAAGTACGTCGAGCGCGGCACGTTCCCCGACACCCACCGGGACATCGCCGTCCTGCGCTGCAACCACTGCGACGACGCTCCCTGCGTCGAGGTCTGCCCGACGACGGCGATGTTCAAGCGGCCGGACGGGATCGTCGATTTCGACACCGATCGCTGCATCGGCTGCAAGGCCTGCATCCAGGCCTGTCCGTACGACGCGATCTACATCGATCCCGAGAAGCACGTCGCCGAGAAGTGCAACTTCTGCTCCCACCGCGTCGACGAGGGCCTGCTTCCCGCCTGCGTGGTCGTCTGCCCGACCGAATCGTTGATCTTCGGCGACATCGAGGACCCCGCGAGCCGAGCGTTCCAGATCATCGCCTCCAAGCCGACCACCGTGCGGCGTCCGGAGCAGGGCACACGACCACAGGCATTCTACGTGGGCGCATCCCCGGCCGCCCTGGACCCCCTGGCCCCGGTCCACGAGGACCGCTACATGTGGGCCGATCGACGAACGGGCGGGGCAAAGGACTTCACGGCTGGGTTCGGGCCCGGGGTCCGGGTGGAGTCGCCGACCCGTGCCGCGGCCGCGGGAACGCGTTCGTCCGTGCGAGGCACGATGCTGCCCGTGCTGTCGGGAGGTGCCGCGCCTCTCGGCTCCGTGCGCGGGCCCGGCGTCCGGACGCCGTCACCGATCGCGGAGGGGCCGTCGCTCACGGCAGCGTCGATGGCCGAGACCGTCGCAGGGCCCGGCCGCGCGATCTCGGCCGCGACACGGCCGGGCACTCGCGTCGCGTACGACGTCTTCCATCCCCGCCCGTGGGGCTGGAAGGTCGCCCTCTACCTGTGGACCAAGGGGGTCGGCGCCGGGGCCTTCGGGTTGGTGTTCGTGGCGGCCGCCCTCGGCCTCGCCCCGGTCGACCAGGTCACGCGGCTGGCTGCTGCCTTCATCTCGCTCGTGGGGGTCGGCCTCACCGCCCTCCTTCTCGTGGCCGACCTGAAGCGGCCCGAGCGCTTCCTGATGATCCTGTATCGGCCACAGCGCCGAAGTTGGCTGACGATCGGGGCGTTCATTCTCATCGGATACAGCGGGCTCCTGGCGCTGTGGTGGCTCGGGACACTCGTCGGCGTGGACGAGTTCGCTCTCACGCTGCTCGGCGTGCCGACGCTCGGGCTGGCAGCCATGACGGCCCTGTACACGATGTTCCTCCTCCGCCAGTGCGAGGCGCGCGACCTGTGGCAGCGTCCGGTGACCGGCGCTGTGCTGATGGCCCAGGCGACGATCCTCGGCGCGGCCGCGCTCCTGCTCATCGTGGCCGCCGTCGGCGGTCCGCCGGCGCTGGTCGCCGTCGGAGCCGGTGCCCTGCTGGTCGGTGGAGCAATCAACCTTGCGGCACTCGTCGTCGGCGAGGCGGTCGCCCGCCACCCGACCGCCAACGGCCGGGCCGCCGCCCACCTGCTTGTCCGGGGTCCATTCGCCGGCTCCTTCTGGGGAGGCGGGGTGTTCCTCGGTGGCGCACTGCCGGTCGCCGCCGTCGGGCTGTGGCTGGCCCTCGGGACCGTCGGCGTGGCCGCCGTCCCGCTCCTCGTGGTCGCCGGTCTGGCGGCCGCCGCGGGTCTGCTCTGGTACGAACTGGGATTCATCGCGGCCGGCCAGGCCGTGCCGATCAGCTAGGCGATGCGATGACCCGACGACGAAGCGACGCACCGCGCCCCGCGATCGACCACCCGGCCAACGACGGGGCGATGCAGCCGGGCCTGGCCGCCTTCCCGCCGGCGGATCGCTGGGACGACTGGACGGAGATGGACGCCAGGGCGTTGCCCCGGCGAGAGCGTCGCGATTACACCCTCGTGCCCACGACGTGCTTCAACTGCGAGTCCGCATGTGGCCTGCTCGCCTACGTCGACAAGGAAACCGGCAAGGTTCGCAAGTACGAGGGCAATCCGCTCCACCCCGGAAGCCGCGGCCGGAACTGCGCCAAGGGCCCGGCGACCGTCACCCAGGCCGACGATCCGGAGCGGATCCTGTACCCGATGCGGCGCGTGGGTGAGCGGGGTGCCGGGGGTTGGGAACGCTGCACCTGGGACGAGGCGCTCGACGACCTCGCCGCGCGGATCCGCGCCGCGCTGACGCGTGGTGAACCGAACAAGGTCATGTATCACGTCGGCCGGCCCGGCGAAGACGGATTCACCGAGCGCGTCCTGGCCGCGTGGGGCGTCGACGGCCACAACTCGCACACGAACATCTGCTCGTCCGGCGGGCGTGCCGGCTACGCCTTCTGGATGGGTTTCGATCGGCCATCGCCCGACTACGCCAATGCGAAGGTCATCTTCCTCATCAGCGCCCATCTCGAGAGCGGCCACTACTTCAATCCCCATGCCCAGCGGATCATGGATGGCCGCCGCAACGGCGCGAAGCTCATCGTCGTGGACCCGCGCCTGTCGAACACGGCCGCCCAGGCCGACGAGTGGCTTGCCGCCTGGCCGGGCAGCGAGCCCGCCCTTCTCCTCGCGATCGCCCGGCATCTCATCGTCACGCGCCGGTTCGACCGGACGTTCGTCGAGCGCTGGGTGAACTGGGCCGACTACCTGAAAGTTGCCCGGCCGGAGCTCGCTTCGCCCACGTTCGACGACTTCGTCGAAGAGCTCGAGCGCCTGTATGGAGGCTATACCTTCGCCTACGCGGAGCGGGAAACGGGCATTCCGGCAGCTCAACTCGAGTCTGTCGCTGAGACGGTCGCCGGTGCCGGCACCGCGCTGGCGGCCCACAACTGGCGGGCCAGCTCCGCCGGGGTCATCGGCGGCTGGCAGACGGCGCGGTGCCTGTTCTTCCTGAACGTCCTGACCGGGTCGGTGGGAACCCCGGGCGGTACATCGCCGAACGGCTGGGACAAGTGGGTACCCCGTCCGCCGTACATGCCACCCCATCCTGGCTCGTGGAACGAGCTGACCTGGCCAAAGGAATACCCGCTCGCGTTCTTCGAGATGTCCTTCCTCCTCCCCCACTTCCTGCTGGAGGGCCGGGGCAGCCTCGACGTCTACTTCACCCGCGTCTACAACCCCGTCTGGACGAATCCCGACGGACTGACCTGGGTGGAGGCGTTCCGGCGCGAGGACCTGATCGGGCGGCACGCGGCCTTGACGCCCGTCTGGAGCGAATCGGCGTGGTACGCCGACTACGTCCTTCCCGTCGGCCTGGGCGGCGAGCGCCACGACCTCCATTCCTACGAGACGCACGCCGGCAGCTGGATCGGCTTCCGCCAGCCAGTGACCCGGGTCGCGGCCGAGCGGGCAGGCCGGACGGTCACCGACACGCGCGAGACGAACCCGGGCGAGGTGTGGGAGGAGAACGAGTTCTGGATCGAGCTCTCGTGGAGGATCGATCCGGACGGCACGCTCGGGATCAGGCGCTGGTTCGAGGCACCCGATCGCCCGGGCGAGAAGATGACCGTGGACGACTACTACGGCTGGATCTTCGAGCACTCCGTGCCGGGTCTCCCGGAGGCGGCGGCGGCCGAGGGCCTCACCGCGCTCGCCTACATGCGCAAATACGGCGCCTTCGAGGTCGAGCACGACGTCTACGGGCGCCACGACGACCCGGTCAAGACCATCGGCAAGGACGTGGCAACCGACGTGAGGGGCGCCATCTACGGCCCGGCTCCCAAGGACCCGCCAGTCAACATCGTGCCTGTGCCGGCCATCCCCAGGGACGCGGAGGGGCGCGTCCGCCGCGGGATCGTCGTTGATGGAGAGGGCCGTCGCGGCTTCCCGACACCGTCCGGCAAGCTGGAGTTCTACTCGCCCACGCTGGCCGCGTGGGGCTGGCCCGAGCTCGCGGTTCCGGCCTACGCGTCGTCCCAGGTGGGCCGCGAGCGGATGACGGGGCCGAACGACTTCGCCCTGGTGCCCACGTTCCGGCTCCCGGTCCTCATCCACACCCGATCCGCCAACGCGAAGTGGCTGACCGAGATCGCCCACGGCAACCCCGTCTGGATCCACCCGGATGACGCGGCGCGCGTCGGCGTCGCGACCGGCGACCTGATCCGCGTGGAGACCGACATCGGGCACTACGTCAACCGGGCCTGGGTCACCGAGGGAATCCGGCCGGGCGTCGTCGCCTGCTCCCACCACATGGGCCGCTGGCGCCTGGGCGATGACGCGGGTACTGACCGCTGGGCGAGCGCGCGGGTCGACCTTTCCGAGGAGGCGGCCGATGGCGACACCGGCGAGCGCAACGGGCACGGAGGCCGCTGGCGGATGCGCCGCCTCGAAGGGGTCATGCCGTTCACCTCGTCGGACCCTGACTCCTCGCGCGTGTGGTGGCGCGACGCGGGCGTCCACCAGAACCTGACGTTCCCGGTCCATCCCGATCCGATCTCCGGCTCCCACGCCTGGCACCAGAAGGTGCGTGTTCACCAGGCCGCGCCCGAGGACCGGGAGGGCGATATCGTCGTCGACACGCGGCGGTCGAGGGAGATCTACCGCGAGTGGCTCGCCCTCTCCAGGCCAGCACCTGGACCGGGTGGCCTGCGCCGCCCGGAGTGGCTGCTCCGACCACTGCGGCCGACGCCCGACGCCTATCGATTGAACGTCCCCGCCGACAAGGCGGACGCCGCGGCGACCACCCCTCTTGCCACGGACCCCTAAAGTAGGCACCGCGATGACGATTGACACGCTGCAGACCCGCACCGATCGACCCAGCACTGGTCGAGCGCCCACCGCGAGGGGGGTTTCAGCAACCGCGCAGGACGGTCAGGTCGGCGGCAGCCGGTCCGCCATTGGACCGCAGATCCTCGAACGCGCAGCACGCGTCATCCGTGTCCTCGGCCACCCACTTCGGTTGCGGCTCCTCGAGGCGCTCGAGCCGGGTGAACGTAACGTGACCGATCTCGTCGCGGCGAGCGGCGCAAGCCAGGCCCTCGTCAGTCAACACCTCGCGATCCTGCGCGCCGAGGGCGTGGTGGGATTCCGACGTGACGGACCGCGCATCTACTATCGGATTACCGAACCCAAGGTCCACCGGATCCTGGACTGCATCCGCGACTGCGACATGCCGGAGCTCAGCGCCGAGGTCGCCGTCGAGCTGTTCGACCTGACCGGCGACGACTGACCGCCGCATGGCGGAGTTCCACGGCCTGGCCGCTCGGGTCACCCTCCTCCTGGCACTCCTCGTCGCTGGCTGGTCGATCGCCCTCGCCGCGACCCGGCGGCCGCTCCGGCCGGTTCTCCTCGGGGCGCTGGTCTGGCTGGTCATCCTGCTCGCGGCAAGCGGCGCCCTCGGCATTGGCGTGGCCATCGCGGCCGGTCCCCCGGCCGACCCGCTCCATCTCGTCTACGGCCTCCTCGCCGTCGCGGTCCTCCCCGGAGCGTGGGCCGTGGCGAGATTGCGTGAGGACGCCCGACGAACGGTGATCGTGCTTGCAGTCGCCTCGCTGGTCGAGCTGATCCTGGTGTTCCGGCTGTTCCAGACCGGCGGGTGAACGCCTCGACCGGCGCCGCACGACTGACCCCGCTCCGGATCGCCGTCGCGGCGACCTGGCTCGCGGCGACCGTTCTGGTGATCGTCGTCGCGCGAGTGGACTCGCTCGCGATGCTGCTCATCGCTCTGGGCTTCGGGGCGGCGTTCCTGTCCGGACTGGTTGGCGTCGGCGGGGCGGTCGTCCTGATCCCGCTGCTGCTCTACGTCCCACCGCTGCTCGGGTTGCCGGCCCTCGGGATCAAGGTGATCGCCGGGATCACGATCGTCCAGGTAACGGCAGCCAGCCTCTCGGCGGCGTCCGCCCACCGCGGTGGCGGCCACGTGGATCGACGGCTCGTGTCGACGCTGGGACCAACGATGGTCGTCGCGTCGTTCGTGGGCGCCTATGGCTCGTCGTTCTTCGCGCCGGTCGTCCTCGAGGCCGTCTTCGCCGGCCTCGCCCTGTTCGCAGCGGCGATGATGCTCGGCCTGCGCAACCGGGCGCCGGCACACTCCGACGGACCCCTGTCGTTCGATCGCCGGGTCGCTGTCGCCATCGGGCTGATCGTCGGTGTCCTGGCCGGATTCATCGGCGCCGGCGGGGCGTTCTTCCTGGCCCCGGTGCTCCTCCACGTCCTGCGCGTGCCGATGCGCTACGTCGTCGGCTCGTCGGTCGGGATCGTCGCGGTGTCGTCGGGCGCCGGGCTGCTCGGCAAGGCGCTGACCGGCCAGGTCGACTGGCTCCTCGCGGCCGCGCTCGTGATCGGAGCGCTGCCGGGCGGCCGCGTCGGGGCGGTCGTCTCGCGTCGCACGTCGCCGTACCGGCTCGGCATGGTGCTGGGACTGGTCATCCTCGCGGTCGCGATCCGAATGTGGGCGACGATTCTCGGCGTGGTCATCTGAGGCCTCAGGCAGCAGCGCGGCGATCATCCAGCCCTGAATCTGCCCCTGACGTGCCGCCCGCGGCCTGGAACTCAGGTCGGATCGTGCGGTCGATGGAGTACCGGTTCGAGCGGCAGCGTCGCAACGTGCGCGGCGATCTCTGCCGCGGTCGCGATCCACAGCCCGGCGGTTCCCTGCGCGACCTCGATGAGTCGCTCAAGGGCGACGGCCCGGGAGGCGCGGCCGGTCACGAACGGGTGATTGGTGAGCATGAACAGGCCTCCCTCGGCAACGAGCGCCTCCAGCTCCAGCATCCATCGGGCGAGGACATCGGCCGGACTGGCGATCACACCGGAGCCGGTGATGCCGGGCAGATAGTTGTAGGGCTCCCAATCGTCCAGGCTCCAGTGAGCCGGCAATTCCACGAGCGATCCGTCCCCGGGCTCGGGACCCGCCGCGAGGCGGTACGGATGGTCGGCGTCCATGAGACCGCTCTCGTACGCGAAACCGTGGCGGACGAGGATCGCCGGCGTTCGATAGGACAGCTCCCAGTTGGGCGCTCGATAGCCGATCGGGCGAACGCCGGCAGCCCGATCCAGTGCATCCAGCCCGCGCAGCAGGCGCCGCTCCTCCGTCGCCGCATCCGGCGCCGAGCGGGCCCCTTCGTGCAGATAGCCGTGGTGGCCGATCTCGTGGCCCGCATCGCGGATCGAGCGGACCACCTCAGGCCAGCGATCCGCGGTATAGCCCGGGACGAAGAACGTCGCACGGACGCCGCGACGGTCGAGCAGTCGCAGGATCCTGGGCACGCCGGTTCGGGGCCCGTACGCCTGGTGCGACATGACATCGAGCCAGCCGGCGGCCTCGGGATGTTCCATCAGGATCGGGCTCTCGGCGTCCACGTCGAAGGTGAAACAGGCCGCCGCCCGCATGCCGTCGGGCCAGGAGAACCCGGGCGGCAGCATTGGATCGGACGATGGATCGTTGTTGGTCATGCCGTCGTGGTGCCTCCGTTGGGCTGCAGGACCTGCCCGGTGTAGTAGCCGCCGTCCGACGACGCGAGGAAGACGACACTCGCCGCAATCTCGGAGGGATCGGCGATCCGGCCGAGCGGTGCCGCGGCCGCGTAGCGGCGGCGAATCTCATCAAGGCTCACGCCGGCAGCATCGGCATCCACCTGGAGCTGGGGCGTGTCGATGACCCCCGGGGCCACGGCATTCACGCGCACGTCGGGAGCCAGTTCCCGGGCAAGGGCCTTCGTGAGCCCGATGAGCCCAGCCTTGCTCGCGGCATACGCCGACGCGTCGGGCCAGCCGGTGACGCCCCACTCACTCGACATGAACACGATCGCACCGCGAGTCCGCGCGAGGTGGGGCGCGGCCGCCCGTGCGAGGCGGAATGATCCGGACAGGTTTGTCTCGACGATTCGCCACCAGTCGTCGACCGGGTGCAGGTCGACCGGATTCATCGTCATCGCTGCGTGGTTGGCCACCACGACGTCGAGACGGCCGAACGCCGCGGTCACCCGAGTCACCAGGTCGCCCGGGGCGGAGGGGTCGGCGAGGTCCGCGGCGTACCGCCCGCCGCGGTGCGTCGCGCCCGCCACGGCCCAACCGGCCGCGTCGAACGCCTCGACCAGCGCCCGGCCGAGGCCACCACCAGATCCCGTGACAAGAGCAACGGGCCGGTCGTCAAGCGACGGGACGCCGGGGGACGTGGCGCTCACTGGATCACGACCCCGCCGTTCGGCGAATAGACGGCGCCGGTGGTCCACGGCGCCTCCGCCACGTGGAGGATCGCCTCGGCAATCTCGGCCGGCCGGCCGATCCGTCCCAGCGGGACCGTGGACGTGTAACCCGGCCCGCGATCGCGATCCGGCAGGAGCGGCGTGTCCACGGCGCCGGGCGCCACGACGTTGACCCGGATGGACGGGGCGACCTCCCGGGCGAGGGAGCGGGCGAACCCGATCACGGCCGCCTTCGCGGCGACGTACGGCGCCACGTTGACCCCACCGACCAGCGCGAGCTCCGAGGCAATCGCGACGATCGATCCATGCCCCCGATCGCGCATCCCCGGGATGACGGCCCGCGCAACGTGGAAGCAGCCACCCAGGATCACCCGGAGGGTTCGATCCCAGAGGGCGTCATCGACCTCGGCCAGGGGCCGCTCCTCGTAGAAACCCGCGTTGCAGACCGCGACATCGATCGGTCCGAGCTCGTCTTCGGCTACCCGGATCATCCGGGCCACCGCGTCGGGATCGGCCACGTCGCAGCCAAACGCCGTACCGCCGATTTCAGCGGCGATCGCTTCGGCGGCCGCCCGATTGGACCGGTAATGGACCAGGACGCGGTATCCCGCGGCGGCGAAACGGACCGCGGTGGCCTGTCCGATGCCGCCGCTGGCGCCGGTGATGAGGGCGACCCGGCCGCGATCGACGGCCGGGTCGCCTGCGGGTGTCATGCGCGGCCTCGGGCGCCCGCACCTGCGACCGCCCGGGCCGGTTCGACGATCGTCACTCGGGCGGGATCTCGGCGAAGGCCCGCTCGATCCGGACGCCGCGCCGAGCCTGCACGAAGCGGGCACCCAGGTACCACAGCGCCCCGGTCGCCAGGACGACCACGGTGGCGATCTTCATTCGGTCGTCGCCGAGCACGGCCGTGGTGGAGTCGAGCCCGTTGACCGGGTCGGCCCACCAGATGTACTCGACGTACAGGAGCGAAGCCGTCGCCACCACGCCGATGATCGACATCAGCGGGATCCCGCCGATTCGCCAGTTCACCGGCGACGAATCGAAGACGGCCCTGAGGCGGTACGGGAAGACGATCGCCGCGATCGCGCACATCAGGAACGACAGGATCCAGCCGAAGATCCCGTACAGCGTGTTCAGCTTGAAGTCACCGATCCCCATCGTGTAGAGGTACAGCGAGATCCAGCCGAGGATCGCCACGATCACGATCGCGACGGTCGGTGTGTGCCGCTCCTCGTTCACCTCGGACACCCGCGCGGGCAGAAGGCCATCCAGCGACCAGGCCAGGAGCGCGCGAGTCGAGGCGATGAAGTTGATCGGCAACCAGACGTACGTCCAGAAGACGAATGTGAAGCCGAGCAGGAAGGCGACCACGAGGTTGCCCGGGAAGGCCGCGGCAAGCACTTCGTTGTAGGCGGGGACGAAGGCCAGCCCGAACGTGTCCGGCGAGAAGTAGTTGGCACTGATGCCGGCCAGGATGGGCAGGCCCACGAGCTGCACGATGCCGGCCACGAGCAGGATCATGAAGACCGAGACGAACAGGATGCCGCCGGGCATACCCACGAGCTGACTGACCCTGGCCCGACGGACCTCGCCGCCGAGGAAGCTCGACGTGATCGCGAACAGGACGATGAACTGGGCGAGCGTCGAGCTGAAGATCGTCTGCTGGCCATCGTACGGGGCCGACTCGATCGTGACCGAGCTGGCGTTGCTGATGCCACCGGCGGCGGAGACGTACGTGTCGAAGTTCCGGGCGAAATCCGCCGAACTGCCCACGAATGCCAGGCCGATGGCGATGGCAACCCCGAAGAGGCCGACCACGAACACCGCGTTCTGGATCCGGAAGTAGGTGCGCGTCCCGATCGCGAAGATGACCGCGAAGAAGACGATCAGGATCGTCCCCACAGCCAGGATCCAGGCCGGCTCGACGAACTTGTTGGCGATGTCAATCAAACCGCGGTTTGCGGTCGCGACGCCGAGCACCCGGAACAGCCCGGACAGGCCGTACTGGGCGAAGTAGGCCGCGGGGACGCCGATATACACGGTCATCCAGGCCACCCAGTTCCACGACGCCATGAACCCGAGCAGCGGATGGATCGAGCGACTGATGTAGACGTAGTCGCCGCCCGAGCGCGGAATGGCCGAGGCGAAGAACGAGTAGACCAGGGCCATCGGCAGCGCCAGGAGCAACGCGATCGCGATGCCCTGGAGCAGGTCCGCCCCAGCATAGAACCCCGGGACGAACAGGAGAACGAACGCGACGCCGATGCCGATGTTCTGGTTGTTGACGTTGTAGACGAACGTGTCGAGGGTGCCGATCTCCTTGGTCAGGCCGGTCGCCTGACGGGTGAAGACCTTTACCTCGTCGCTAGCTGCCACCAGATCCTCCTTCCTTTCCAGTCGCGCGGGCCAGCTCCCGTCCCCGCCGGGGTCGGTCCGATGGATTCAGCCCGTGACCAGCTGATGCGACAGTACCTTCCCTCCCTTCAGGGTCGCGATCGCTCCGAACAGCGCGCCGGTCGAGTACGCGCTCCCGGGGTTGATCGCGAGAGTTCGCCCGATTCGCACGGCACCGCGCGACTCGTGGATGTGGCCGTGGAGCGACAGCACCGGCTGCCGTCGTTCCAGGAACGATCGGACCGCGGTGCTGCCGACCGGGACCATGACCGTTTCGCCTCCCTCGATGACGATCGACAGATCGTCGCGCAGCTTGGGCGCCACGTCGAGGGTGACTCCGTGGGGTGGAACGTGCGTGGCAACCACCAGCGGCTTGTCCGGATCGATCTGCACCTCGAGCCCGGCCAGCTGTCGCTCGATTTCGTCCTCGTCCAGCTCCCTCGTGGTGTGCCATGGGGTTCGGTTGGACGGCCCGAACCCGAGAAGCTGGAACTCCGGAAGCTGGACGACCCGACCGTCGGAGTTCACCACCTCGGCCGATTCGCCGAGGACGTCGTCGACGTACCAGCCGTCGTCGTTCCCCGGGATGACGATCGCGCGGATGCCCGTTCCGTGGAGCCGCTCGTCGGCCAGTGCCAGCCAATCCTGGAGCGTCTGGGCCATCACGCCGGTGAAGACCTCGTCGCGGTGCGCCGGATCCGCGTCGAGGGCGGCGTAGGAACGCTCATCGCAGCGGTACGGGTAGAAGCCGTTGAAGCGGATCCGCGCCTCGAGTTCGGCGATCTCGGCCTCGGTGCGGGCTGTCTGGAGCCGGCCGGCGATCCGCGCCTGGACCCGTCCGTCCGTACCTTCCACCAGGGGCACGAGGGCCTTGCCGGTGAGGTCGCCGGCGACGACGATCGTGTCGACCCCGTAGAACTTCGCCGAGTTGAGGAATTTGCGCCAGCAGACCTCCGAGCCGTGGATGTCGGCCACGACGTAGATGCTCTCGGCGCGAGCCATGGGTCAGGATCTCCGGAGCGCGACAAGCGACAGCATCTCGTAGGCGAGGTTGGCGGCAAGGGTCGCCGTCTGACCCGCCGGGTCGTACGCCGGGATGACCTCGACGACATCGAAGCCGACGAAGTCGATCCCGGTCAGTCCGCGGAGGACGGCCAGCAGGTCGCGGGCCGATGGGCCGCCCGCCTCGGGCGTCCCGGTTCCGGGCGCATAGGCCGGATCGACGACATCGATATCGAAGCTGATGAACGCCGGTCGGTCTCCGACGCGCTCGCGGATGCGGGCAGCCACGGCCTCGGGTCCGAGGGCGAACAGGTCTTCGGTCGTCAGGTAGTCCAGCCCCAGCTCGTCGCGCAGGCCCGTCCAGTCCCCCGCGTCGTAGACCGACCCGCGCAGGCCCACCTCGATCGAGTGGGCCACGTCGACGAGGCCCTCCTCGATGGCCCGCCGCATCCACGTCCCGTGGTTGTACTTCTCGCCGAAGTAGCTGTCCCATGCGTCGGTGTGCGAATCGAAGTCGATGACGGCGAGCGGACCGCGCGACCGCGTCGCCCGCAGGTGCGGCAGCGTGCACGCATGATCACCGCCGACGAGCAGCGGGATCACCCCGGCCTCAACGATCGGCGCCACCGCCGCCTCGATCGCCGCGTAGCTCCGCTCGGTGTAGCCGGGCACGATCGCCACGTCGCCGTAGTCGACGCACGACAGCACCTCGAACGGCTTGACCTCGAGGTTGGTGTTGTACGGCCGAAGCATCACGCTCGCGGCGCGGACCGCGTTGGGGCCGAACCGTCCGCCCACGCGGTAGGTCACGCCGGTGTCGAACGGCACGCCGACGATCGCCACGTCGACGTCAGCGAGGGTCCGCACGTACGGCAGACGGGCGAATGTCGACGGTCCGGTGAATCGTGGGCTCTGGAGCGAATCCTCGGGCACGTAGCGGGGCATCGGTCCTCCCGGCCTCAGCGGCCACCGAACCGGTCCACGCCGGCGGTGCCGCGGTACATCGTGGATGGTAGCCTCCCGGTCCACGGTCGTACTGGTGTCCGACCCTATACTCGGCCGCATGACGGAGGCCTCCACACTCGACGATCCCCTGGCCGAGGCCAGGCGGCTCGTGGAGCTGGCCGAGCGCTCCGGCATGAAGGTTCGCCTGCTCGGCGGTCTGGCTTTTCACGCCCAGGTGCCCACCTGGCTGGCGGAGGTAGAGCGACCGCGCCGGGATATTGATCTCGCTACGCGAAGCCGGGACCGCAGGGAGGTCACCAGCCTCCTCGTCGGGTGCGGGTACACGCCGGACCGGCGGTACAACGCGCTGCACGGCCACAAGCAGCTGTACTTCGTCGACGCTCGGACCGGCCGCCCGGTCGACATCCTCGTCGACCGGCTCGAGATGTGCCACCGGTTCGAGTTCGGCGATCGCCTGGGCCTCGATCCGCTGACCCTGCCCCTGGCGGACCTGCTCCTGTCGAAGCTTCAGATCGTCAGGATCAACCGCAAGGACCTGCTCGACATCCTCATCCTGCTGCGGGAGCGCGAGCTCGGGAGCGACGATGCCGGCCGAATCAGCGTCACCAGGATCACCAGCCTGACATCCGCCGATTGGGGATGGTGGCGCACCGTGACCGGCAACCTCGAGCGCCTCGTGGATTTCGCGACCACCGAGCTCCGGCCCCACGAACTCGACACCGGTTCACCGGCGCGACACGACCAGGGCGAGCAGCTCCGGGCGATCCGTGTCGCGATCGAGCAGGCCCCGAAGTCCATCGGCTGGCGTCTCCGGGCGCGTCTCGGCGACCGGGCGCCCTGGTACGAGGAGCCCGAGGAGATCGGCCACGGGGCCGAGTAGCCTCGTCCGCGCCCGGCCCAGTGTTGAGCCGAGTGTCTACTCCAGGTAGTCCTTCAGCTTTCGCGACCGGGACGGGTGGCGCAGCTTGCGCAGCGCCTTGGCCTCGATCTGGCGAATCCGCTCGCGCGTGACGTTGAACTCCTTGCCGACCTCCTCGAGGGTTCGGGCGCGCCCGTCCTCGAGGCCGAACCGCAACTGCAGCACGCGCCGCTCGCGACCGGTCAGCGAGTCCAGGACGGCCTCGACCTGCTCCTTGAGCAGCTGATGCGAGGCTGCCTCGGCTGGCGCGAGCGCCCCGCGGTCCTCGATGAAGTCGCCGAGGTGGGAGTCTTCCTCCTCGCCGATCGGTGTTTCCAGGGAAACCGGCTCCTGCGAGACCTTGATGATCTCGCGGACCTTCTCCGGCGTGACCTGGACTTCCTGGCCCTTGGACATCGCCTCCGCGATTTCCTCGACCGTCGGCTCGCGGCCGAGTTCCTGGAGAAGCCCGCGCGAGACGCGGATCAGCCGGTTGATGGTCTCGACCATGTGGACCGGGATCCGGATCGTCCGTGCCTGGTCGGCGATCGCCCGGGTGATCGCCTGGCGGATCCACCACGTCGCGTAGGTGGAGAACTTGAACCCCTTCTCGAAGTCGAACTTCTCGACCGCACGGATGAGCCCGATGTTGCCTTCCTGGATGAGGTCCAGGAACGACATGCCGCGCCCGATGTACTTCTTCGCGATCGACACCACCAGCCGGAGGTTCGCCGACGTCAGCTGCTCGCGAGCGTCGCGCCCGATGCGCACGAGCTCACCCTTCCGGTGGGCGAGCTTGGTGCTCGACGGGACATCCGGGTCGTAGCCCATGCGCTTCAGCAGGTCGGCGTCGTTGCCCGCCGTGATCCAGCGCTCGAGGGCGATGAACGCGACATCGTCGCGGGTCCAGTCGTAGATCGCGCGGAGTCCCGGGTTGTCACGCGAATCCAGGTCTCCGTTGTGGACCGCATGGAACGCCCAGTCGAGGATCTCCAGGAACTTGTCGGCGGACAGCGCATCGTTGTACTCCGCGACGAGCTTGCGAGCCTGCCTGAGCAGTTCCTTCGTCCCGTCCGACTGCACATCGCGACCAGCCTTGATGAGATGGAAGTCGGGCGTCGGGACGAGCAGATCCGCGGCCGAATCGCCGGTCATCGCGTCGCGAACCAGCTTCCTGGCCTCGGGTCCCAGCGGCAATCGATGCTGCGGCTTGGCCGTCCGCGTCTTCGACTCTGTCTCGTGGAGCGTCCACTCGTGAAGCGATACAAGACCCTTCCAGGGCTCCTCGGCGAGTTGCTCCCCGAGCTCGATCGCCTTGGCCAGGACCACTTCCTCCTCTGCCGTGAGGAGGGCGACCTTGCCAATCTCCTTCAAATACATCCGGACGGGATCGTCGATCCCGATCATGTCGGCGCTGAGCGCCTCCAGCTCCTCGGCAGTCGGCTCGTCGAGCTCGGCCGCGTCGAGCTTCGACGGTTCCTCTGCGAGCAGCCGGCGTCGTGGCGGACGATCCTCGCCGACCACCTCGACGGCGTCCTCTTCGCTCTCGAACTCGAGATCCTCGTCGTCGTCATCCTCCGGCTCCGCCCCGTTGCCGTTCTGTTCGGCCTCGACGGTGGCGCGCTTCGGGCGCATGTTGGCGAGCTTTGCCTCCTCGAGCTCGGCCCGACCGCGGCGCGGGCGGGTCAGGACGGCCTCGACGAGTTGCTGGTCGAGCGGATCAATGGGCATTCGGCGGTTCCTCCGGCTGGGGTTCGATGGCTATGACGTTGCGGTGGTGACGGGCGTTCGACGGCTGAGCAGGCGGGTCTGCTCGCGCCGCCGGTCCAGGGAGAGACGCTGTTCGTTGATCGATCGTCGCTCAGAGGCAAGACGCTCGATCGCGGCGCGGTCGCCGTCGCGTTCGGCTTCGGCGATGTTGGCCTCGTTGAACTCGGCCCGATCACGAAGCTGGTTCTCCTCGAGGTCGATGACCAGCCGCTCGATCTCATAGGTGACGCGGTGCTCGGGCAGGTCGCGCGCATCGGGCCCGCCCTTCGCGTACAGGGCCCTGGCGAGCGCCGCCGTTTCCTCGTCGAGTCCCGCGATGAACGCGGCAGAATCGAACGGCGGGTGAACGCCGGCATCGTCCACGGCCCGGGCGAGGACCAGCGCTCGGAACAGCTCGCGGGCGACCTGCGACGGCAGCAGGTCCGGGCCAACCGACTCGACGACGCGGAGCTGGGCCGCCGGTACGAGCAGAACGAGTCGGAGCAGCTCGGCCTCGTGGGGTGAGATCGCGCGCAGGATCTCGGTCACCGGGAGTGCATCGGCCGACCCGATCACGGATTCGGCCGTGATCCGGCCAACCACGTTGCCTGCCCCCCCGCCGGATCGAGCGGCACCGATCAGCCCATCGCGACGGTGCAGGACCTCGAGGAGCACCCGCTCTTCCACCCCGCTGGCCTGGCGGATCTGCTGCAGATAGGCGTCGCGCATGATCGGGTTCGGGACGGCGCGGATGGTCGGCATGAGCGCGTCGACGAAGTGGGCCTTGCCAGTCGCCGTCTTCAGGTCGTGCCCACGTGCCGTTGAATCGATCAGGTAATCGACGATCGGCTGCGCCGTCCGTACCTCCTCGCGCCATCGATCGGGCGTTTCGCGCACGACCTCGTCCGGATCCTTGCCGTCGGGAAGTCGAACGACGCGGACCTCGTCCAGCTCGACCCCGCTGTCCGAGACGGCAAGCTGGCCGATGAGCGCCTCGAGCGCACGAGCACCGAGGGCGCCGGCCTTCTCACCGGCGGCATCGACGTCGTAGGCGAGGGCGATCCTCTTCGCATAGCGGGTCAACAGGGCGACCTGGCCGGGCGTCAACGCGGTGCCGAGCGACGCGACGACATTGTCGAAACCGGCCTGATGCGCCATCAGGGCGTCGGTGTACCCCTCGACGATGACCGCCTGACCGGACTTGCGGATGGGACCCTTGGCCTTGTCGATGAGATAGAGGGTGCGGCTCTTGTCGAACAGCGGCGTGGCCGGCGTGTTCAGGTACTTGGGCCCGGTGTCGCGCCCGTCCTGGCCTTCCGAACCGAGGATCCGGCCACCAAGGCCAACGGCATGGCCGTTCTGGTCGCGGATCGGGAAGAGGACGCGGCCCCGGAACTTGTCGTAGACGCCCACGCCCCGGCCGGATCGACCCGGCGCCGCCAGACCCACCTCCACGAGCTCTTCAGGACGGATGTCGCGTTTCTCGACGAGGCGCCGGCTCAGCGTCTCCCAGCCCTCCGGCGCCCAACCCAGCTGCGCCTTCTCGATCGTCTCGTCGGTGAAGCCACGGCCACGCAGATACTCGAGCGCGGCCTGGCCGACCTTCGATCCGACAAGCACCTGGTGGTAGAAGGCGATCCCCGTCTCGAGCACATCGCGCAGGCGCGCCCGACGGGCGTCCTCGCGTTTCGTACGTTCGTCGATCTCCACGCCGGCCTTCGATGCCAGCTGGCGGAGCGCCTCGGGAAACGGCACGGAATCGCGCTGCATGACGAAGCTGAAGATGTCCCCGCCCAGGCCGCACCCGAAGCACTTCCAGCTCTCGCGGGCAGGGGTGACGACGAAGGAGGGTGTCTTCTCGCCGTGGAACGGGCACAGGCCCTTGTAGGTGGTGCCCGCCTTCTTCAGCTGGACGCTCTCCCCGACGACGTCGACGACGCTCAGCTTGCTCTTGACTTCGGCTGCGACGCCTCCGGCCAATGCTCCTCCGTTGGACTCCGCCCCGGCGAGACCCGTGCCGCCTGGTTCACGGCTTCTCTTGATGAATACCGCGCTTCCGATCGGTTCGTTCGCCCGCCGACCCCCGTCCGGTCGATCGCCGGACATGACTGCGGGCCTGTCAAGACTTGACAGGCCACCAGGCGCTCATTCTAGGGCTTGACAAAGGTCTTGACAAGAACCGGAACTGCGACTCGGAACAAGTTGCGACCCGTGGTGGGCGGCCGTCCTGACCTGGAGACGCATCTCGACGCTTCGGAGCGTATCGTGCGCACCTGCGCAATCATGCTCGCTGGGGACCGAACCGTTGCTTCCATTGCTCGGACACGTCTGGCCGATCGCCATGGGGACCCGTGTTACGTTCACCGCGATTGCGCGCGCGGTGGGCCTATACCTCGCGAGGCGCCTCGGTTGCTTCCTGACCGAGCTCCCGCTCGGGACACCGACGGCGCGCCAGGCGGTGGCGGGCGCCTGGCGCGTCCCAGCTCCCCGGCCGCCGGTCACGGAGGTTGCGTGATGCACGGCCCAGCTCCCGATCTCGGCGGTCCCGAAGCACCGCCTGGCCAGCCTGGGTGGATCGGGGATCCCCTGCGCGTCTGGTTCGCTGCCAATCGCGGGCGGTTCACAGATGAGGCACTCGTCGCAGCAGCAATCGGGGCGGGCCACCCGGAAGACGCGGTCCGCGCCGCGCTCGAACGCGTCGTCGACGCCGAGGTGTCGGCCCCGGTGCGCGCTCGCGCCCGCAAGCTCATCACCTTGCTCTACATCGGCGGCTACGTCGTCCTGTCCGGCGGAATGGTGCTTGACCTGGGAACGAACGCAGGACTCGGGCCCGGCCCCGTGATCCCCGTCATCGGAACCGTCTTCCTGACCGTCACCCTGGGGCTCGCGTTCGCGGTTTCGCGTGTCTGGCTTGGTCGACGCGTGCGGGCCACGGCCGCCACCGGGGCCCTCCCGATCCTCTTGTCGGTGCCGGTCGTCCTGTGGCTTGGGGTCTCGGGCCTATGTGTCTGGAGCGGACTGCCGTTCGGACTGTTCTGGTATTCGCCCTCCTGATCACCTCGTGATCCAGGAGCTCATGTGCTCGAGCTCGATCGCGACACCCCCCCGCGTCTCCGACTGGTACGCGAGGCCGCGATGACGCCGATCCGGATCGACTGGTCAGAACGTGCATGCAACACCAGCGCCCACCAACCGTCTCAGGGACGGCACGCTGGCCGTTCCGGCCGCCGAGTTCCGCTGGGTGAGGGCGTAGATGCGAGCCGTCGATCGAGTGTGGCGTCCCAGGTCACCGCGCCAGGCAACAGCCGTGGCCGTCGCCCTTGTGGGTGTCGTGATCGTCGCGTCCGCGATCTTCGTCAACCGTGCCGGCCCCGTTCCACCCGCCTCGCCCTCACCGGGGAGCACCCAGCCGGCCTCCCCGACTCCCTCCCCGGATCCGGTCGCGTGGTCGCGCCTCGAACTCGCGCCGTTCAGTGCCGTCGCGTCGCTCGAACCGACGACCGCCGATCGCGCCGGCGTCGCCGTCGATTCCGCGTTCATCCTGACCAGCCTGGCCGGGGATGACCCCGCGGACCTCGCGAGCCGCCTCGAAATCTCGCCCACCACGCCGTTCGCGGTAGCGTCCCTTGACGACCGCGCCACCGTGCGCGTTCAGCCATCGACGGCCCTGGTGGCCGGCGAGTTGTACCGGGTCGCCCTGCGGGCTCCTGACGGATCGCTCCAGGCATCGTGGGCCTTCACGACCAGGTCGCCGCTGCGGGTCGAGACGACCATCCCGGGCGATCGGACGACGGCCGTTCCCCTGGACGCCGGCATCGAGGTCGCCTTTGACCAGCCAGGGGCGGGCGCGATGGAGGCGCACTTCGCCATCCAGCCGTCGGTGAAGGGTCGCTTCGAACAGCACGGACGAACGCAGGTCTTCGTCCCGGACAAGCTCGAGCCGGCCACGCTCTACACGGTGACGATCCGATCCGGGTTGCCCGTCGACGGCGCTCCCGACCTGGCGATGGCGGCTGACCACGTCTTCCGATTCGAGACGAAACCGGCCTCGGCTTCGGCTGCCGCGTGGTACCGGTTCGGCCGCGATGTCGTGGAGGTGAGCCCCGCGGAAGCTCCAATCCTGGCCATCCAAGCGGTGGACCCAGGCTTCAATCAGACGACGACGGTGCCCGGGACGGTCGCCGTCAGCGTCTATCGCCTTCCGTCCCTGGAGGCCGCGACGACGGTCCTGCGGAGCTACCTCGATGCGCCGCGCTGGACGGACTGGACGGACCCGCGGATGCCAACGTCGGGCCTGGCCGTTACCCAACGGTTCGACGCAGAGCCCGAACCCATCGCCGACTCGGATGAGCGCATCCTGCGGTTCCCGGACCGGCTGGCTGTCGGTTGGTACATCGTGGAGATCGCCGGCGCTCGTTCGGCGCAGGCCTTCCTCCAGGTGACCCCGGTGTCGGCCTGGGTGACCGTGGCGATCGACCGAACGGTGGTCTGGGCAAACGACACGGCGACCGGCGCGCCAATTGCCGGCGCCACTGCCGAGGTCGTGGGCGGAACCAAGCTCGGGACCGCGAATCGTGACGGCCTGCTCCTGGCCGCGACCCCAACCGCCCTCATCCCGCCCGCCGAGATCGGCAAGTCCGATCGCCGCGATCCCGGGCCGCTCATCGTGGTTCGCGCCCCGTCCGGGCAGGCCGTCCTCGTCCCCTTCCATCTGCCCACGTACGGCAATGCCTACCGCGGCGAGTGGTGGTCCGGCAACCAGATGGTCGACGACAGCTCCTGGTCGCTCCTCTTCACGGACCGTTCGCTGTTCCGACGGGACGACACGATCGCGGCCTGGGGTTACGTCCGGGGACGCCTGGACGGGCGCGTTCCGTCCAGCGTCGAGATCCGGATCATCCGCCAGGACGCAGTCGACCTCGACAACCCACCGGTGATCGAACGGACGACGGTGTCGCCGGACGCCATGGGTGCGTACAACGCCTCGTTGAAGCTCGTCGGCGTGCCGCTTGGCAACTACGCCGTCCAGGCCTTGGCCGACGGCCGTGTCGCCACCTCGACGTGGGTCCAGGTCACGGTCATTCGCAAGCCGACGTATGAGCTCTCGATCACCCCCGACCACTTCGCGATCGTGTCCGGGACCCCCGTTCCGGCGAGCCTGGAGGCGCGCTTCTTCGACGGCCAGCCGGCCCCGTCGGTCGCCCTCCGCGTCCACCAGGACCCGGAGGCGACGGCCACCACGGATCGCACCGGTCAGGCACAGGTCACCCTCGCGCCGCGGACCGAGCCTGCTGCCGAGGACGCAACGAGCTGGCAAGCGTATGTCACCCCGGCGCGCGCGGAGGCGGCGCTATCAGACGCTGCCACGAACCTGCTCGTGTTCCCGACAGGGGTCCACCTCGACGCAAGCGGGGTCGTGAGCGGCCGGCGCCTCGAGCTCATCGGCGACCTGCACCAGGTTGACCTGGCCCGCCTGGATCGCGAGATCGCAGCGGGCGACTGGAGCGGCGACCCGGATGGCGAACCGGTCGCAGGGCGTGGCGTCCACGCCATCATCACCGAGCTCATCCCGGTTCGGCGCCAGGTCGGGACCGACTACGACTTCATCAACAAGGTCGTCGTGCCACGCTACCAGTACAACATCGTGCGCAAGGCCGTCGGCTCCTTCGACGTCACGACCGGGGCCGATGGCTCGTTTGCCCTGTCGACCGTGGTTCCCGACGGGGAGCACCAGTACGAGGTGATCCTGACCACGCGGGACGACGCGGGCCGGACGCAGAAGCGAACCACCTACGCGGGCAAGCCGTGGGTCGACCCCGCGCAGGACTTCATCCGATTCGAGACCGCGGTCGGTGCGGATGATGTGGTCCGCGAGTACCGGATCGGTGACACGGTCGAACTGACCATGACCGACGGGCAGCAGGCGCTGCCGACCGGTGGTTCCAACCGGTATCTCTACCTCGTGTCTCAGCGCGGTCTTCGCTCGGCGATCGTGGATGACCAGCCGCGGTTCAGCACCCGGTTCGAGGCATCCCATGCGCCCGGCGTGTTCATCATCGGCGTCCGGTTCACGGGTCGGACCTACGCGCCGAAGGCGGACAAGTGGGCAAACTTCGACACCGCCTCCCGGGCCCTCACCGTCACGATCACCAGCGACCGCGACCGATATCGGCCGGGGGACGCGGCAACATTCTCAATTCGCACCACGGACGCGGCCGGTCGAGGCGTGGCGGCGAACGTCGCCGTGCGGGGCGTGGACCAGAAGTTGTTCGCGATCGGCGGGGCGTTCGAGATCGACCCGCTCAGCTCGCTCTACCGGCGCCTGGATAGCGGCATCGTCCGGATCACCGCCACGCACCAGCTCCCGCTCAGCTCCGGCTCCGAGGGCGAGGGCGGCGACACGACCGGCGGCGGACGCGACGACTTCCGCGACACGCTCTTCGTCAAGGCCGTGACGACGGACGCGCAGGGGCGTGCCTCGGTCACCGCGAGGCTGTCGGACGACCTGACCTCGTGGCACGTGAGCGCGACGGCGCTCACCAAAGACCTCCAGGCCGGCGAAGGTCAGCTGATCGTCCCGGTCGGCCTGCCGCTGTTCGTGGAGGCCACGATCGCCGACGAGTACCTGGCTTCGGATCATCCGGCGATCCGCCTCCGGGCGTTCGGGGACGCGCTGTCCATCGGCGATCCCGTCGTGTTCTCTGTCGTGGGTCGATCGCTCGGGCTGCAAAGCACAGGGATCACGGGCCGTGCATTCGAGGATGTCGACGTGGCGCTCCCCGATCTGGCGGTCGGCACCCATGCCCTGACGATCGAGGTGATCTCGCCGTCGCGACTCGACGAGCAGGGCCTGCCGCGTGTCGATCGGCTCGCTCGGAGGTTCGACGTCGTCGCCTCCCGGGTCACGGCCACCCAGACCGCCTACTCGGTGCTGAGTCCCGCGGGCGGCGATGTGGCCCTGCCGCGAGGCGGCGACCTGACCACCTACACGTTCACCGACGCCGGTCAGGGCCGCTGGCTTCCACTCGTGGAGTCTCTGGCAGCGCAGAGGTCCGGGCTGCTGGACCGATCGCTCGCCCAGGCAACGGCGCGGGATCTCCTTGTAGACGTATTCGGGCGCGACCCCGCGTCCCTGCCGGCGACGACGTTCGATCCCGTCGAGTATGGGATCCGGGGGATCAGCGACGGAGACGCCCAGGGGCTGCCGCTCGTCCCGTGGGGTGGACCGGACGTACGGCTCACGGCGCTGGTGGCGGTCGTCGCCGCGGAGAGATTCAACCCTGACGAACTGCTGAATTCCCTGGTCCAGACGCGCGATTCCGAACTGACTTCCCGCGACGTCCGCCTCGCGGCCGTGGCCGGCCTCGCCGCGCTGGGCGAACCCGCGGCCCGCGAGCTCGACGCGGCCGCCTCTCTGCCCGACCTGACCACGATGGAACGGCTCTACGTGGCGCTCGGATACGCGGCCCTTGGTGATGAGATCACGGCCAGGCGCATCGAGCGCGAGGTGCTTGGCGCCGATGGGGAGCAATTCGGTTCGTGGGCGCGGCTTCGGATTGGCGACGACCGAGTCGCGACGGCGGAAGCAACCGCGCTCGTCGCGCTGCTGGCCGCCCGGATCGGCGACCCGATCGCCGGCTCCCTCATCGACTACCTGACGAACGACCCGGTGACCGGCGTCGTCCACGACCTCGAGGTGGCAACCGCCGTGAGGGCGATCCTCGAGCGGACGCCCGCCGCAGCCGCGAGCTTCGCCTATGTGGTGGAGGGGCGCCGGACGGTCGTCGCCCTGGCTCCCGGCGAGGCGATGACCGTCTCCCTGACCGAATCGCAGCGTGCCGGAATGCGGTTGCAGCCGATCGAGGGCCAGGTCGCCATCGTCGCGAAGTGGACCTCCCCGGTCTCGACCGCGGCGTTGCGGCCGAACGCCGACCTGGCGTTGACGCGGACGGTGCCGGCCAGTCCGATCTCCACGGATCGTGAGGTCATGGTTGAGCTGACTGCCCGCTTCAAGGCCGGTGCCCCGCAGACGGGCTGCTACGAGGTGGTCGAGGTCGTGCCGTCCGGGCTGGCGCCGCTGCCCGGCTGGTTCGGCGAGGAGCCAGGCGGGACATGGTCCTCGCCATCCAGCGTCCTCGGACAGGAGGTCACCTTCTGCGTCGCGAATGTCCCAAAGCTGGGCGGGGTGGCGCGGATGCGCTACCTGGCACGCATCGTCACGCCGGGCGGCTATGTCTGGGAGCCCGCCATCATGCAGCTCGTCGGCGCGCCGGACCTGCTCGCGTTCGCCCCGTCCAACCGGATCGAGATCCGCGACCGGTAACGTGCATCGGGCCCGGGTCGTGGCACCCGATGCCTGTCCGAGGGGCTTGAGGAGTACCGTGTCGAGTGCTGCGCCCTCAACCTAACTGGTGACGGGCTCCTCGTGTGTCACCAACCTCGTGGGAGAACAGATCTAGGTGAACATGTACGACATCGCCCCCGATAACCTGCTGGCGGGTCGTACGTTGAGCGCCTCCTCGGAACCGATCTTCATCTGGACCGTCGGGTGACGACAAGCGGCGACTCTACGGCCGAGTCTGGTCGGGTCGATCCGGACTTCCGCGCCTACATGGACGCGTTGATCGCGGAGATCCGCGAGCACGGGCATGCGGTGACGGGGAACTACGTGGGGCGCGATGCGCTCGTCCTGACCACCACCGGGGCCCGGAGCGGTCAGCCGCGGACGAACCCGGTGGCCTTCACTCGTGACGGGGAGCGGTTCGTGATCGCCGCCACGAATGATGGAGCGGCCCAGCACTCGGCCTGGTATTGGAACGTGGTGGCCCAGCCGACGGTCACGGTGGAGGTGGATCGGCGGCGGATCCAGGCACGGGCGCGCGTGGTGGAGGGCGAGGAGCGCGAGCGCCTATGGGCGCTCCATGTCGCGAATCACCCCAGGATCGGCGCGTACCCGTCCCAGACGTCGCGTGTGATCCCGGTGCTCGTGCTCGAGCCCCGGGACTAGCCAGCAGGTCCCACGGGCAATTCGGTCGGCGCTGCCCCCGGGGAAGTAGATCGATCTCCCGCCGCCTGGCGATCGGGGATCTCGTCGGCCCATGCCATCGCCGCATCCAGCCGTTCCAGGAACGGCCGCGCACCGAGGCGGGTCAGGATCGCCCGTGCCGCCTCGGCAGCCGCCTGGACCTCCGGCTCGGTACGGTCCAGGAGAATCGCCATGTCTATCGAGGCCAGCGCCTCGTCCCAGGCCGTCTTCAGGTTGCGCCATCCACGCAGCACATCGCGGTAGGCGGCCAGCGCGTCGCCAGTCCGGCCCTCCAGCGCATGCAACCCCGCGCGCATCGTCGCCCGGTCCAGGAGCAGCGCTTCCCCCCCGTAGCGCGGTTGATCGAGAAGTGCGACGGCCTCACGGGCGCGATCCGCATCGCCCGCCCATAACGCCACGCGAGCCGCAAGGGGGACGGCGAGCGGGAAGAAGTAGGACGTCGTCTCGGCCGCACGCATCGCCGACGTTCGCGCCTCATCCAGGCGACCGGCGCTGAGGGCCGCCCACGCCCGTGCCCAATCCTCGTAGGACTCGTACTGGGGGTCGGTGATCCCCGCGCGCAGAGCGGCCGCCAGCTCGATGTCGCCCGACGGATCGCCGCCGCGGAGGCCGGTCAGGATGGCCCGATCGACGTGGAACTCCGCGTAGGCTCGCTCAGTTGCTTCCTCGGGGATCCACTCGTCCAGGAGCGTTGCGACCCAATCCCAGTCGCCCACGCGAATCGCGCACACCGCTCCATTGCCGACCATCTGGAAGCCGTAGCCCTGCGAACCCGTCTGGCGGGCGATCTCGAGTCCCTCGCGGGCAAGGGCCAACCCCGCCGCCGGGTTCGACCACTGCTCGACAAACGTGAGGATCGTCCGGCCACCGCGCTCGCGATCGCGGAGGTCGTTCGCCACGGCCAAGCCATGCGCGCCCCGCTCCAGGAGAAGGCCTTCCCGCGGTCGACCGAGCTCGCTGAGCAGGTGGCCGCGATGGATGAGCGCCCCGACCAGGGGGTCGAGGAGGTCGAGGCGCTCGGCGATCGGCAGAAGGCGCTCGATCCAGGTCATCGCTTCGACCGGACGGTCCAGTCCGGCGTACGCGGCTGAGAGGGCGCTCATCAGGGCGACCCCGGCCGGTGTCTCCTCGAGATCCTTGTATTCCTCCCAGGCGGGCAAGAGTTCCTCGATCGCCCGGTCCGGCTCGCCGCGCCACTGGCGGAGCGCGAGGGCATGGCGAGCCAGCGCTACCGCGATGCCGGCTCGATCCCCGATCTCACGACGGACATCCAGGAGCGCCTCGGCGTGGTCCATTACGACGTCCGGGGACAATCCCTGGCTCGCCGACGTGAGGGCCCGCTCGTGCAGCTCCGCCCGGTCGGCCGTCTCGACGGTCACCTCCAGCGCCTGGTCGAGAAACCGCAGGGCCTGTTCGTGGGAACCGAGCGCGGCCGCCCGCTCGGCGGCCCCTCGCAACGCGACCCTTGCCTGGGCGGCAAGCGCATCGGCCGCAGCGCCGGCGTCCGCGAGACGATGAGCGGCCAGATAGTGACCGGCCAGCGCTCCAGCGAGTTCATCCGATCCGAGCGCCTCGAAGTGCCGCGCCGCAGCCAGGTGACGTGCCTTGCGATCCGCCTTCGACAGTGTGTTGTAGGCGACCTCACGAATGAGCGCCTGGACGAACGCGTACTGCCCGCGCTCGGGCGACCGCGGATCAGCCTCCAGGATGAGCAGCTCTCGCCGGACCAGACCTGACAATCGCGCGTCGAGCGCCCCGGCCTCGGTGCCGCCGATCGCCGCGAGAGCGGTCGGCGAGAAGCTCTGGCCGAGAACCGCGGCGTCGGCGATGAGACTTCGGTCGGCTTGATCGAGCGCGTCGAGACGCGCCGCGATGAGGGCCGTCAAGGTCTCCGGGACGGCGATGTCGTCGAAGACACCGGTCGGCCGATACGCCCCCTCGTGGAGTTCGAGCCGGCCCTGGGCAAGGAGCATCCTGACCGTCTCGACCGCATACAGCGGGATCCCGTCGGCGCGCTGGACGATCGCATCGCAGGCCCGTGCAGGGAGGCCCGGGACCAGACCGGCGAGCAGCTCCCGCATCGCCGGTTCGGGCAACGGCTCCAGGTAGATCGACGTGAAGCTGCGCTTGCCGACGCCCCACGTCGTGCGGCGCTCGAGGAACTCCGGCCGGGCGAGGGTGATGATCGTGATCGGGACGTTCCTGCTCCAGTCCATGACGTGGTCGACGAAGTCGAGCAGGCCCGGATCGGCGAAGTGGAGATCCTCGAACACCATGACCACTGGAGATTGGCTCGCCAGCCGCTCGAAGAACGTCCGCCATGCCGCGAACAATTGCTGGGGATCGACGCCGGACTCCAGGCCGAGCAACGCGAGCATGGCCTGTTCGATCCAGGCCCGTTCCTCCGGGTCCGGCACGTGCTCGGCCAGGGTCGCCGCGAGTTTCTCGCGCGTGGTCGGCTCATCGTCACCCTCGACGAGACCCGCCCTCCCGCGAATCATCTCTCCGAGCGCCCAGAACGTGATCCCGTCGCCGTACGCGGGGCTTCGACCATCGTGCCACCAGACACGTTCGAGCAGGCCGTCGACGTATTTCAGGAACTCCCAGGCCAGGCGGCTCTTGCCGATGCCGGCCGGCCCGATGACCGACACGAGCCGCGGCCGCTGCTCACGGGTCGTTGCATGGAAGAGGTCCTTGAGCAGGCGCAGATCCTCGTCGCGGCCGACGAACGGGGCCTCGAGGCTGTCGCTCCGGCCGCGGCCACCGCGCTGGGCCACGACGCGCACGGCGCGCCACGTTGGAACCGGTGCCGCCTTGCCCTTCAGAGCCTGATCACCCGCCGCTTCGAAGGCGATCGCTCCTGAAGCCGCACGCTGGGTCGACTCGCCCACCAGGACGGTTCCCGGCTGGGCGGCGGACTGCAGGCGGGACGCGGTGTTCACGATGTCACCGGCAACGAGCCCCTGGTTCGTGGCCCCGATCGTGACCGCCGCCTCGCCGGTGAGCACCCCCGCCCTCGCCTGGATCCCCGGCCCAAGAGCGCGCACGGCGTCGACCAGGTCGAGGGCAGCCCGGACTGCCCGTTCGGCGTCATCCTCCTGGGCGGTTGGAGCGCCCCACACCGCCATGACCGCATCGCCGATGAACTTCTCGACAGTCCCGCCATAGCGCTCGATGACCTCGCGAGACAAGTCGAAATAGCGAGTCAACGTCGCTCGAACATCCTCGGAGTCCCGGCCTTCGGCGAGCGTCGTGAACCCGACGAGGTCGGCAAACAGGACGCTCACGACGCGGCGCTCGGCCGTCGGTTCGGGCATTCGTGCGGAGCGCAGGCTGGGTGCCGGGCGCTCTGCGCTCACACGAGCGGTGGTTATTGGTGTCGCGCATTCCGAGCAGAACTTGGCGGCCGGCGGGTTCACGAATCCACAGTTCGCGCAGCCCGCTGTCAGCGGGCGCGCGCACTCCATGCAGAACTTGGCCCCCACCAGGTTCTGGGTGCCACAGTGCTCGCAGATCACGTCCGGTCGTACTCCCGATGCGATGTCATGGCCGACACCCCAGGCCGCCCGGCGAGGATAGCCCAAGCGCAGGCGACGGAGCAGCCGGCTGGCGACCGGGTGGACGGTCGCGCTGGGTCACGCGCGCGCGTAAGCGGGCACCAGCTCACCGGTGGCGTGGCGGATCGATGCGATGTTGACCCGCGGATCCGGATAGTCCTCGCACCACTGATAGCGATGGGCCTGGACGACGTCCCCGTTCGAAGCCACGACGAACTCGGCGGGCAACAGCCACGGGTTGTCGACCATCGGGCGTCCCTGAGCAAGGCGGTCGGCGGCCAGGGATTGGCCCGCGGACTGTTCGCAGCGAAGGAACTCGTCCGGGGCATCGAACAGCATCTGGGCAGGTCCACCCTCCAGGATCCCGAACGCCCGATACGCCCGCTCGTCGGGGTCGCACAGGATCGTCAGGTCCGGCGGCAGGTCGTTCGCGGCCGCGTAGACGGTTGCACGTTCCGGCTCACCCTGACCGATCAGGACCACGTCGGCGCCGGCGCCGCGGTAGGCCTCCAACTCGCCGATCAGTCGTGCGCAACGGTCCCGGCCGCACGAGCAACCGAAATGCCGCCAGAAGAGCAACAGCGCAGGTCGATCAGACCAGGCGGAAGCGAGCCGGATCGGACTTCCGCTTCGGGCGTCCGTCAGGTCGACGTCGGGAGCGGGATCGCCGACCTGGACCGGGAGGGCGTTCCAGCGCAGGCGCGTCGGACCGCGCTGCCAGTGCTCGAACCACTCAGCACGAGCGGCCTCGGTGTTCAGCGAGTTGGGTGCATGAAGCGTCACTCAGCCAGCCTCCTCTTCGTTGCTTCGATGACTAGCGTACGGCGGGCCGACGTGCGATGAAAACCTCTCGACCCCAGGGGTCGATCTCGACATCGGCATCGAAGCCGCTCTCGTCGAGCAGGCGAAGCCAGGTCGCCTGGGGAAAGAGACCCTCGACATGGCGATCATGGACGATCCGAATGGAGCCGTCGGCCTCGCGCAGGACGATGGCGAAGTCCGTTTGTGTCGTCGAGTCGGACGGGTCTGGATCGGTCGACCACTCGAGATAGCGGAGCCCGCGACCCGGGCCGCCCGTCCCGGCGTGGATCCCAGGGGCGTTCACTTCGGCCTCGTCGTGACCGCCGTGGTCGGTCGACGGTTCGAAGGTCTCGCGGACGCAATCCGGGGCGAAAACGGCGACACCGCCTGACCGCAGGTGCACGAAGGCCGTCTCCAGTGCGGACCGCAGATCTGCCTCGGTCGTGAGATACATGATCGCGTCGTGGATGAGGACAGCGTCGAAGGTGCGACCCAGACGCAGGGTCCGCATGTCGCCTGTGACGTGGTCTGAATCGGGATTGATCGTCCGGCTCACGTCGAGCATCGCCGGCGACAGGTCCGTCAGCGTCATCCGAACCGATCTGCTGAGGTGCGACGCCGTATTGCCGCCTCCCGAACCGAGCTCCAGCGCCTCGGCCAGTCCCCCGTCGATCTGCTCACGCCAGATCGCCAGGATGTGCGCGGCCTCTTCCGCGTAGTCCGAAGGCGCCGTCAGCAGGTGAAACCAGCCGGCGAGCTCGTCGTACATCGCGGGAAGGGTGCTCATCGCCTACCTCCACGAAGCGGGATGGGCGCGGCGGTTCGGATCTGCCAGCGCCTCGAACGGGTCGCCGACCGCAGCTGGGTTGACCATCGAGGGTCAGATCGCGCGCATCCGGTTGTTCCTGGCGTCGTGGGTGACCTCCGCCAGGCCCAGCGCCTCCATGAGCGGTGGCAGGTACACCCCGAATCGTCCGCGCAGCCCCTTCTTGGTCCCGTACCAGCCGCCGACCGGGTTGGAATCCGAGCGCCCCCACGCCTCAACGCTTCCGTCGGCAGCGGGTTTCTGCTCGTCGGCACCGCCGAGCGGCATCCAATCGCCGTGCGCCTTGAGCATCGCGTGCAGGTCTTCGATTGCCCTGCGCTGGTAGCGCAGCTGCGTTCCACCGACCTGGCAGACGATCGCGGGCGGATCCGCGGCTTCGTCGAGGTACATCGTGTACTCGGAGCTGCCCGGTGGGGTCTTCAGCGCCCACGGATCGTCCCTGGTGCCGCTGCCGCTCGCCATCGCGTCCTCCCCGCTCGCCTACGATCTGCAACGAGATCGCTACGGTAACAGGCGGCCTTGCGTACTCGCATCGAGCAGGATGTGAACCACGACGGCTCGACGTCTAGCCCGCGATCCAGACGCTCGCCTGTGGGTGGTCGGGATCGACCGTGATCGCCAGGACATCGCCCACCCCGATCCCCTCGATGACCCCGTAGGGCAGGGCGCGCGAGCGCCCACGATGCGACGTGCCGGCAACGACGTAGCGATACGCCACGATCCACTTTGCCTCGAGTGGATGCTTTCGAATCTTCTTCATCGGCTCGAGTGCCGTGACCGCCCCGGCAACCACCTGTCCGGTCCGGGCGAGGCGGCGCTCAACGAAGATCGGTCGCACCTCGGTGATGCCCACGACGGCGATCAGTGCCATGCCCGGGATCGCGAAATAGGCCGGGAGGATGGCGGCCACGACCAGCGCGGTCAACACGACGCCGAAGGCGGACATGATCGTGAGCATCGGCGACCGTCGGAACTCGACGACCCACGGGGCCGGGGTCCTCGAGAGGGCCTTCGCAGATCCTGCCCGATCACCGCTCACGTGCCGGCCAGCCGTTCGACCCAGGGTCTAGCCTTCGGCGCGGATCGGCTCGAGATCGATGGTTCTGACCTGGCGCGTGCGTCCCGCCTCGGTCCTGACCACGGCTGACGGAATGACTCCGCCGGCCAGCTTCTCGATTACCGCCGCCTCACCCGCATAGAGGCCGGATCCGTTGATCCGAACACGGTCACCGGTCCGCAGATCGGAGCGCCCGGCCGCCGCAGTGAGATCGATCGAAACGACCGTCTGGCGAATGTATGCGGGCTCCGGACCGGCTCCAGCTCGCGGAGCTGGTTTGTTCGCCGTCTTGGCGGGCGGGTAGTTCACCTTCCGTTTTCGCACAGTGGCTCAGGTCCCTCACTTCGATCATGGATGCGACCGTGGCGACGGTCGCCGCACACCTTGGGGCCGTCGCGCGATTCGGTCAAGTCCTCCGGGATGGACCCCAGGACACAAGATCGGCGTAGTCCGGGTGCCGCTCGATGTAGCCGGCAATGAATTCGCAGAGCGGCGTCACTCGCAGCCCGCGCGTGCGTGTGTCGTCGAGGAGGCCGCGAGCCAGGCGGCTTCCGATGCCACGCCCCTCGAATTCGGGGGCGACCTCCGTGTGAATGAACACGATCCGGCCGCGCACGAGGCGATAGTCCGAAAACGCCGCGGTCACCGCGCCGACCGTGGCTTCGTAGCGGCTGCGTTGCGGGTTGTCGGCAACGATCAGATCGTCAACCGGGCCAGGAACGGTTGACCCGTCACGGCCGGTCACCGCAGCACCGATCCGCTACGCAACGAACATGTTCGATGGAGCGGCTCAGACGCTCGCCGAACCGGGATGAATGGGCGCCAGCGCGCGAACGAATCTCGCGAATCGCCGGTTGTGGAGGGCCTCGGATCCGCGGCGTGCCCGGATGAGATCGAGAATCTCCACCCCGGTGCGCCCCGGAAGCATCTCGCGCAGGGCCAGGGCCACGACGAGGCCGGATCGATCGAGCCCATGTCCGCAGTGCACATAGATCCGTTGTCCCTCGCGCAGGCGCCGCACGACATCTCGGGCCGCATGAAGAATCGGTTCGAGATCGAGCGGCAGGTCGAGATCGCGGAACGGGATGTGCACCGACGTCGTGCCGGCAGCGAGCACCGGCCGCTTGTATGTGGTTGTCACGACATGGTCGATGCCGAGAACTTCGAGCGCCAGGTGGATGGCGCCGCGGGCATGAGGGAAACCGCCCATGAAGAGCCCGGGTGCGATTTCGTCGAGGGTGGTCCGGCCGCGCCACCAGGCGCGCAGGCCACGCAGCGTGGGACGAGCGTCAATCGCGGCACCGACTTGGGTCATTGCGCGGATGGTACGCGACGAACGCGTCAGGCCGCGCCTCGGCCGAGGAGCCGGCCGCGCAGCTGGTGGGCCGGCATGGGGCGTGAGAAGAGGTAGCCCTGACCCGCCTCGCAGCCCAGTTCGCGGAGCAGGCGAAGCTGTTCGATCGTTTCGATCCCCTCGGCGGTCACCGAGAGGCCCAGCGCATGGGCGAAGGCAATCGTCGCACTGACGATGGCCTTGTCCTCGCGCTCCAGCGCGAGACCCGCGACGAAGGATCGATCAATCTTGAGCGCATCGACGGCAAACCGCTTCACGTAGTCCAGACCGGAATAGCCGATGCCGAAATCGTCGATCACCAGATGCACCCCGAGCCGTCCGATCCCCTCCAGGATCGCGGTCGTCACATCGCCATCGAGCAGCGTCACGCTCTCGGTGATCTCGATCTTCAACCGACTCGGATCGAGGCCCGAGGTGGCCAGCACGTCGGCAATCGCCTCGACGATTCCCGGGGCGCGAAATTCACGGGCCGACAGGTTGACGCTCACGGTCAGCTCGTCCGCATCCACCGCGCCGTCACGGTCCCACGCGGCCAGCTGACGGCAGGCCTCGCCGAGCACAAACCGATCGATCGGCACGATGAGCCCGCTCGACTCGGCGAACGGAACGAATTCGGCTGGATCCAGCAGGCCCCGCTGGGGGTGTTCCCAGCGGACCAGAGCCTCGATCCCGCTGAGGCGCTCATCGACGAGCTGAACGATCGGTTGGAAGTGGACCCGGAACTCGCCGCGCTCGAGCGCCCGACGAAGCTCACTCTCGAGCTCGAGCCGGCGCCACGCGGCGACGCTGAGCTGCTCGTGATAGATCTCGAACCGCGACTTGCCGTTCTCCTTGGCGCGGTACATCGCGATATCGGCGTGACGAACGAGCTCCTCGCCGGTGATCGATCCGTCGGTCGCGATCGCGATCCCCAGGCTCGCCGACAGGGTCAACTCGTGATCGTCCACGCGGAACGGTTCGACGAACTGCTCGGCGACCCGCTCGGCGACGGCGATCACGTCGTCCGGACTGCCCATGTCCTCGAGGAGCAGTGTGAACTCGTCGCCGCCGAAGCGCGCCGGTGTGTCGATCCGCCGGGCCACGCCGGCCAGTCGCGCGCCGATCGCCGCCAGGACGCGATCGCCAGGGCCGTGGCCCAGGGTGTCGTTGATGACCTTGAAGTCGTCCACATCGAGGAACATGACCGCGACAGAGCCGGGTCGCGAGCGCTCCTGGCGGGCCGGCGCGTGGTCGAGCCGCTCCATGAACAGGACTCGATTGGGGAGCCCCGTCAGCGTGTCGTAGAACGCGTGCTGGGTGAGCCGTTCCTCGAGCTGCTTGCGCTCGGTGATATCGACCATGACGCCCCGGATCTGCGTGGGCCTTCCGTGTTCGACGGCGATCGCGACCATCTCGTCGCGGACCCACACAAGGTCGCCGGTCTTGGTGAGAATCCGGTACTCGGACACGAGGGTCGCCTCGGCACGCCGGGCGAGCGTCGCCTCGTCGGCCGCGATGACGGCGTCGCGATCGTCCGGGTGCAACTGACGGGCCCACAAATTGGGATCGGCCATCCACTCCTCGGGCGTGAATCCGAGCGTGGTCTCGATCTGGGGACTCACGTAACTCCAGGCGCCTGCACTTCCCGCCTCGGCGACGTACACGACCGCCGGCAGGTGCTCCACGAGCGTTCGATAGCGCTCCTCGGCAGCCCGAAGCTGGTGCTCGGATTCGAGGCGGCCGGTGATCTCTCGGAGGTACGCCGTGAACGACGGCTCTCCAGGGCCTTCGACTCGACTGACGGCCAGCTCGATCGGGAAGGTCGTGCCGTCGGAGCGCATCGCCTCGACCTCGATCCGCTTGCCCAGGACATGCGGGACGTTGGATTCGAGATAGCGCGCGATCCCCCGTCGGTGCGCGTCGCGCATGGCCGGAGGCACAATCAACTCCGCGAGTTCGCGCCCCACGGCCTCATCCCGGGCGTAGCCGAACGTCCGCTCGGCGGCCGGATTGAACTCCTGCACGATCCCACGATGGTCGATCGAAATGATGCAGTCGAGTGCGGCTTCGAGGATCGATCTCGTGCGCGCCTCGCTGAGACGAACGGCCTGCTCCGCCCGACTTCGCTCCATGAACTGGCCGATCTGCAGCCCAACCGACCGCGTACTGTCCAGGAATGCCCGATCCATGGCCAGCGACCTGGACGTGTAGAACTCGATGACCCCCAGGACCGTCGCATCGCTGAGGATCGGGAACGCGAAGCCGCTGATCAGGCCGGCGGCCTCGGCGACGTCGCGCCGAACAAACCCATCGGCCGAGGGCGTGTGTTCGATCGCCGCGGCCCGTCCCGTCTCCCAGACACGTCCAGGCAGACCCTCGCCGCTGCGAAAGGTGCGTGACCTGGACTCCGCTATGAACGGCGAGGCGGCGTCGTTCAGCCTGGCCCAGGCGACCATCGGCTCGAGGAACTGGGACTGGCTCTCGCCAGCCGGCACCCACAGGATGCCAATGTCGAGGTCCATCGCGAGACCCATCGCCTCGAGGACGGCGGGCGCCGCGGCGCTGATGCTGACTGCCTCGGCGAGGGCACTGGCGACGGTGTACTGGATGGCGAGGTGTTGCTGGGCCTGATCGTCCATTCGTGATCCTGGGAGGCGGCCGGAGTCCGTTCGAGTCGCCGCGCCCGTCCGGACGCCGCAGACCGCTCCGCCAAGCTTGTCCCGGCCGACCACGGCTCGCTACAGGACGTCGGTTCGCCCGCGAGTGGTTCATTCGCCGTAGGTGGTCACGCTGGCCGCCGACCGCGTGGCCGACCGAAACGACGAGCCGCAACACAACCACTCGTGGTCCGGTAGATTCGTCGGCGGAGGTCCCGAGTGTTCTATCGCGCCGACCCGTGGCTCCATGTGATCGCCGGGTGCATGTCGTCGGGCAAGACTGACGAGTTGCTCCGACTGCTCCGCCGGGCCGAGATCGCCCGACGCCGAATTCTCCTGGTCCGCCCGGCGGTCGACGATCGGACTCCTGCGGAATACGCGGAGAGCCGCAGCAAGGCGCGCTACCCGTCTGCACCCGTTCGCCAGGACGAGGCAGCCGAGATCCTGGCACTGGCCCGCGAACGCGATGCCGACCTTGTCGGCATCGAAGAGGGGCAATTCTTTGACGAGACGATCGTTTCCGTCGTCGACGCCCTCCGCGAGTCGGGACGCCACGTGATCCTGACCGGGCTCAACCTCGACTTCGCCGGGCGACCGTTCGGCGTGATGCCCACGCTCATGGCGATGGCCGATGAGGTGACAACGCTGACGGCGATCTGTGTCGTCTGCGGGGAAACAGGGACACGCACGCAGCGTCTTGTCGGCGGTCGGCCGGCGGCAAGCGACGATCCGCTGGTGGTCATCGGTGGCTACGACGGGGCCGCCATGGAGACCTACGAGGCGCGCTGTCTCCGGCACCACGAGGTAGCGCCGCCCCGTGACAGGGACGTGGACGCGATCCTGGTCGGAGTCATGCCTCCTGCCGCCTCGAGTGAGGCGACGCCCGAGGGTTGAGCGCGGGCCTCGCCACGTCGAGCCCCGCGTGGGGTCAGGCCCGGCCGGCGACGCTCGGCTCCGGCGGGCTCGAGCCTTCGGCGACCTCGCAGATCCCTGGTTCGACCGCGGGCAGCGCGGCCGCTGCGCGCTCGGCGTCGAGCGCCGCCTTGATGTCCGGATAGGCATCGGACAGACAGCACGAACAACTCTCATACCAGCGACGCATGCCCTCGTCGATCACCAGCCCAGTGGTCACCGTCGGGTCGGGGGCCGCGCCACCGGCGAGGTGGTCGTGCGGCGGCGCGTCGGCCGCGGCAGCCGCCTCCGCCCGCGCGACGTACGTCCCGGGCTCCTCGCGAAACGCGCGGAGGCAGCCTGATCGACAGAACGCGTAGGTGCGTCCGTCGTGCTCGAGCGTTCGGCCGTCGGCGTCGGCGGCCGCCACGTCCACGGTCATGCCGCAGACGGGATCGATGACGCTTGCTGGTCGCGTTGACATCCTGGGAACCCTCCGTGGAACCGGCGTCACGCCGGCGTGGATCCGGTGATCGTGATCGGCGATGGTGCGAGATTCAGGCGACGCAGGAGTTGCGCGTTTGCGGCAACGATGATCGTCGAGGCGCTCATTGCCAGAGCTCCGATGGCCATCGGCAGGTCGATGCCCCATGGCACCAGGACACCTGCCGCGACGGGGATCGCCACGAGGTTGTACCCGGTTGCCCAGACGAGATTCTGGATCATCTTGCGATATGCGGCTCGAGAGAGCTCGATCGCGCCCACGACGTCGCGTGGATCGCTTCTCACGAGCACCACCCCGGCCGATTCGACGGCCACGTCCGTGCCGGCACCAATGGCAATCCCGACGTCGGCCTGCGCCAGTGCCGGAGCATCGTTCACGCCGTCGCCGACCATCGCCACGCGGCGACCCCCGGCCTGGAAGGCGGCCACGGCCGCCGCCTTGTCGGCCGGGAGGACCTGCGCCGCGACATCGTCGATCCCCAGGCGGGCGGCGACGGCATCCGCGACCGCCCGGCTGTCGCCGGTGATCATCGCCACACGCACGCCGAGTTCGTGCAATCGTCGGACGGCCTCCGCCGACTCCGGCCGGACCTCGTCCTCGAGTCCGAGGGACCCGGCCACGACACCATCCACGACGACGTGCAGGACGGTTTGTCCGGTCGCAGCCCACGCCTCGGCGGTCGCGCCGCCATCGGGCGTGACATCGATCTCGGCGAGGAGGCGCGGGCCGCCGACGGCCACGACACGACCGTCGATGGTGGCTCGTGCACCACGCCCCGCCAGCGCCTCGAAGCCCGAGGAGACCGCCGGCTCGAGTCCCCGCTGCGCGGCGGCCGCCACGATCGCCCGTGCAAGCGGATGCTCGGAATCGATCTCCACGCCGGCGGCGAGGCGAAGCAGCTCCGCCTCGCCGAATCCCGCTCGAGCGTCGATCCCGGCCACGACGGGCGTCCCCTTCGTCAGCGTGCCGGTCTTGTCGAAGATCACCGTGTCCAGCGTCCGCGCCCGCTCGAGCGCCAGGCGGTCCTTCACGAGCAGCCCGTTGCGCGCGCCCAGCGACGTGCTGATCGCGATGACGAGCGGAATGGCCAGGCCGAGCGCATGCGGGCACGCGATGACGAGGACGGTGGCGGTCCGGATCAGCGCTCCTTCCGTGTCCCCGAGCAGCCACCACGTCACCAGGGTCAGCGTCCCCGCAGCCAGGGCCACGTAGAACAGGATCGCCGCAGCGCGATCCGCCAGCGCCTGGGCTCGTGAGCCCGAGGCCTGCGCCGCCTCGACCAGGCGCATGATGCCGGAGAGGGCCGTCGCATCCCCGACGGCGGTGACCCGGACGCGGAGGCTGCCGCCGGCGACGACCGTCCCGGCGACGACGCCGGCGCCGGGCTCCTTGGCGACCGCCGCGGACTCACCCGTGATCATCGCCTCGTCGACATCGGCCATCCCATCCTCCACGCGGCCGTCCGCGGGAATCCGCGACCCGGGGCGAACGAGCACGAGATCGCCTTGCGCGAGCGCAGTTCGGGCGACGACTTCGGTCCCGCCCGCCACGATCCGCTCGGCAGTGTCCGGGAGCAGGTCGGCCAGCGCGTTGAGCGCGCCACGAGCCTGGTTGATCGAGCGCATCTCGAGCCAGTGGCCGAGCAACATGATCGTGATCAGCGTGGCCAGTTCCCACCAGATCTCGACTTCGAAGAACCCGGCGGTTGCCGCGAGCGAGGTCGTGAACGCGACGGTGATCGCGAGGCTGATCAGCGTCATCATCCCGGGCTGACGTGTCGCCAGTTCGCCACGAGCTCCACGCAGGAAGACGCCACCGCCGTAGCCGAAGACGGCGATCCCGAGGACCGCGGCGAGGTACTCGGATCCCGGGAACACGGGTGCGCGGTAGCCGAGCCACTCCTGGAGATCGCTGCTCCAGATCAGGATCGGGATCGTGAGTGCGAGGGTGAGCCAGAACTTGTCACGGAACATCGCGACCGAGTGGCCGGCATGTCGGTCGTGCATGGCGTGGTCGTCGTGCGTGGCGTGGTCGTCGTGCCCCGCCGGCGTCGTCGGGCCACCTGGAGGCACGTGGTCCGAATCCGCGTCCCGGCCGGTCGAGGGCTCCGCTGCAGCGCCTCCCGGGCCATGTTGTCGATGGTCGTCCACGATGCCTCACTCCGTCGCCTCAGATACCCCCAGGGAGTATCACACGACGCGTCAAGCGGCACAGGTAAACAGGGCTCACGGCGCGATCGCGATCGTCGCCTTCATGCCCGCCTGGTAATGCCCCGGAAGATGGCAACCGACGATGACCGAACCTGCCTGGTCGAACGTGAACACGAGGGACTCCCGGGTCCGCGGTTTCAAGCCGACCCCGTTTGCGCTGTCCTGCAACCTCCCGCCGGTGCCAGCCATCTCGACGGCATGCGCCTCCTGCGCGATCTCGTCGCCGATGAAGAACTCGTGGTCGATCGAGCCCGCGTTGGTCACGACAAAGCGGACGGTCTCGCCTGCGCTGACCTCCAGCTGGTCCGGTTTCATGCGAAGGCCATCGGTCAGCTCGACCTGGACCTCGCGAAGACCGTCGGTGGGCGGGGCTGAATCGGACGGGGCCGGCGCAGCGCAGGCGACGACAAGACAGGCGCTCACCGCGAGCCCGACGAGACGGCCTCGCGAGCCGATCACAGCCGATGCGTGCAGAGCCGACATCGCCGGAGATGGTGACGGATTCTCAGCCCCGATGCACGCCCGCCGATTCGCGCGGGTCGGGACTGGGTCTGGCGATCGTCCGCAACCTCGTGGAGCGGCATGCTGGATCCGTCGATGCCCTGAGCAGGCCCGGCGATGGGACCACCATCTCAATCCGGCTGCCGGGGTCGGGAGCGGTGCCCGACGGCTGACGGGCGCCGAGGCGTCGCTGCCCCGACCCGGATGGCCGAAGCCGATCCAGGAAGCGCACGGCGAAGACGGTGGAGAACCGGAGCTGGCGGCACGTGGACGCCACGGCGACTCGCCAGCGACAACCAGCCGACCCCGGTCCTGGGGGAACCGTGCCGTTGGGGGCGACGTCAGGACGGGCATCGGCGGTCGGTCACCTGACTCGACCCCTCTCGGACGGAGAACCGCGCCATGAAACGACCGATCCTGTTCTTGCCCGCGGCAGTTGTCGCCCTGCTCATTTCTGCGGCCCCGGTCCTCGCATGCGGCGGACTGATCGGCCCCAACGGGGCCGTGAACCTCCTGCGCACCACGACCCTCGCCGGCTACCACGACGGCATCGAGCACTACGTGACGGCCTTTGAATTCGCTGGAGGTGGCGGATCGTTCGGGAGCCTCATTCCGCTGCCCGGCGTGCCGACCAACGTCGAGAAGGGCGGCGAGTGGACGCTCCAGCGGCTCATTCGAGAGACGGACCCGGTACCGGAAGCGGCCCGCCTCCTGTTCGCCGCCGACGCAGCGCTGGGATCGGCCATCGAGCTGCAGAAGGTGCGCATCGATGCCCTCGACATCACGGTCCTGAGCGGTGGCGCGGCCGAGATCGGCCGGTGGGCCAAGGATCACGGCTTCCGCCTCCCGCCCGATGCGCCCGAGGTCCTCGAGTTCTACGCCAGCCGGAGCCCGATCTTCCTCGCCGCCGCGTTCGACGCGGACGCGGCCGCGGCCCGCGGCCAGCAGGTTGGTGACGGCACGCCCGTTCACATCACGATCCCGACCCCGAACCCGTGGGTCCCGCTCCGAATCCTGGCACTGGGCAAGACAGGAGCGGAGCGGGTCGAAGCCGACATCTACCTGCTGACCGACATCAAGCCCGCGCTGCTGCCTTCGCCCGTGCTACCCAACGGGATGGAACTCCAGCACAGCCAGGCCGCCACGGACGGCCTCCTGGCCGACCTTCGCAGCGATCAGGGCATGGAGTGGATCCCAGACTCGGCGTGGCTGAGCAAGATCGCCATCGACGCCTCCGCGTCGCAGCTGGCGTTCGACCTCGCGATCGATGCATCCGGTCAGGGCACGCCGTCGCGCGTCCAGGCCGGACTGGACCTGCCGACCCCGGCCCAGCTCGGGATCACGGGCGAGCGGCTCGCGCTGGCGCTCCTCACCACCATCGCCGGCATCGGCGCCATCCTCCTGATCACGGCGTGGCGTCCGGCTCGCGCCACCCGGTGACCGCCGGGCTCACCCGGCGCGGCGGCGGCCGCGCCGGGCTACTCGCCGCTGCCGCCCTCGTTCTCGGCGCCTGCTCGACCCGCGCGGGCACGCCGGTGGTCACCATCGACATCGCCTACTCGCGCTTCGAGCCGGCGACAATCACCGTGCCGGCCGGCGTCCCGGTGACGTTCGTGATCCGCAACGCGGATCCCATCGACCACGAGTGGATCGTCGGGGACGATGCGCGTCACCAGCGGCACCGAACGGGGACCGAGCCCGTGCACGACGAGCGACCGACGGAAGTCTCGATCGACGCCGGCACGACGCAGACAACGATCGTGACGTTCGACACAGCGGGAACGCTGGCGTACGTCTGTCATCTCCCGGGACACGAAGCGTACGGAATGATCGGTACCATGACCGTCACATCGTCGCGTTGACAGGACCGCGGGCGCAGCCATTGGCGTTCCGCCTCCTGGCGTTCCGCCGTCGCTGCCGGATCGCTATCCTCGCGTGGTGCGACCCATCCCGCCCCCGTTCGACCAGATCGTGGCCGGCCAGACGGCGACCATTCGAGCCGCCGGCACGACCCTCCTCAACCTTCGTCTGCTGACCAAGGACCTCGCTTTCAGCCACGAAGAGCGGGCAGCCTTCGGCCTGCGCGGCCTGCTCCCCGATCGGGTGACGACCATCGAGGAGCAGATGGAGCTCGAGCACGAGCACATCCGGCGCAAGGTTGACGACCTCGAGCGATACATCGGGCTCGCGGCGCTGCAGGACCGCAACGCGACGCTGTTCTACCGGCTCCTCGCCGAGCACATGGAGGAGTACCTCCCGATCGTCTACACACCGACGGTGGGACGCGCCTGCCAGGAGTTCAGCCACATCATTCGGCGCACGCGTGGGATCTGGATCACGCCGGCCGACGTGGACCGGGTCCCCGAGCTGTTGGCCGCGTCCCCGTTCGATGACGTCCGGCTGATCGTCGTGACCGACAACGAGCGGATCCTGGGACTCGGAGACCAGGGCGCCGGCGGGATGGCGATCCCCATTGGAAAGCTCGCGCTGTATACCGCGGCGTGCGGCATCCATCCGACGCTCACGCTGCCGGTCTCACTCGACGTGGGAACCGACAATGCGGCCCTGTTGCGCGACCCGCTGTACCTGGGGCACCGCGCCCCTCGCCTGCGCGGGGCCGCCTACGACGCGCTGGTCGAGGCATTCGTCGCGGCCGTCCAGGATCGCTGGCCCGGCTGCCTGATCCAGTGGGAGGACTTCAAGCAGCACAACGCCCTGCGCATTCGCGATCGCTACCGCGACCGGGTCCCGTCCTTCAACGACGACATCCAGGGCACCGCCGCCGTGGTCGTCGGTGGCCTGCTTGCAGCCATGCGCTACCTCGGCACGGGCTGGGACGACCAGCGAATCGTCCTCGCCGGGGCCGGGGCCGCTGGACTCGGCATCGCCGCACTCATCCGCCAAGCGATGATTGCCGACGGCCTCGCCGAGGCGGCGGCCTCGAGCAGGCTGTTGCTCGTCGACTCGGCTGGGCTCATCCACGCCGGCCGCGCGGACCTCGATTCGGCGAAGCGGACGATGGCGCTGCCGGTCGAGGCGCTCGGTGAGCTCGGGCTCGGCCAAGCTCGCCGGCCGGGCGGCGGGACGCATCCATCGCGCCGATCCGAGGATCTCCCCGGCCTCGAGGAGGTCGTGGCCGCCGTTCGCCCGACCGTGCTCATCGGCACGACCGGGACGCCGGGCACGTTCTCCGAGCGGGTGATTCGGGCCATGGCCGCCGGGACCGATCGCCCGATCGTGCTGCCGCTGTCCAACCCGACGTCGGTCGCCGAAGCGGTCCCGGCGGATGTCCTGCGCTGGACGGAGGGCAGGGCCATCGTCGCGACCGGGTCGCCGTTCGGGCCCGTGACCTACCGGGCGATCCGCCATGAAGTCGGGCAGGCCAATAACGTGTTCATCTTTCCGGGCGTCGGTCTCGGGGCGATCGTGTCCGAGGCCAGCGCCGTGAGCGACGCGATGTTCCTCGTTGCCGCCCGCACCCTGGCATCGATGGTTACCGAGGAACGGCTCGCGTCCGGGGCCATCTATCCGCCGATCTCCGACCTTCGGGCGGTTTCGAGGGCGATCGCCATCGCCGTCATGGACGAGGCGATCCGCTCGGGCCGCGCCGGCCCGGGGACGGGCACCGATCCCGCCACGGAGATCGATGCGGCGATGTGGTGGCCGGCCTACGTGCCGTATCGGCGTGGTTGACGTCGGCCGAGACAGGGTTTGGCCTGTGCGTCCCGGCATAGCGCTGAACCCGTCGTCCGCGGGCCCGTGCGCCGGGATGATGACCCGATCTTCTCACTTGACCCGCGCCGGTCGATCGAGAGAATGACGTCCCCTGACGCGTCTGGAGCACCCGTGACCGCTCGCGCGATGTCGTTCGCCCGCCCAATCCTCGATACAGCCGTCCCATTTGCCGTTCCGATCGGCCTGTCGGCGTTCCTGTTGTTCAGCGTCCAGCCCCTCGTGGGTCGACTCATGCTGCCCGTGTTCGGAGGGACGCCCGCAGTGTGGGCCACGTCGCTGTTCTTCTTCCAGGGTGTCCTCCTCGCCGGGTATGTGTACGGCCATCTATCCGTCACCCGGCTGGGCCGCTGGGGGCCCCCGCTGCACGTCGTCCTCGCCGTCGGGGCCCTGATCAGCCTGCTCGCGGCTCCGAGCGAGATCGGCGGTGCTCGAATCGATGTCATTCCGCCCGGGCTCGACCTCGTCAGGATCCTGTTCATCGTGGTTGGCCTCCCGGCGCTCGTCCTGACGACCACGACGCCGCTCGTGTCCGGCTGGTTCGAGGCCGCGCGGCATCGATCGGACGGGGATCCGTACTGGCTCTACGCCCTGAGCAACGGCGGCTCGCTGCTGGCCCTCCTAGCCTATCCGCTCCTCATTGAGCCGCGCCTGCCGCTGTCGACGCAGCGTGGGTTGTGGGCCCTGGGCTACGCGGCCCTGATCGTCCTGCTGGTCGGCGCGGCCGCGCGGGCACTCCCGGCCATCCGCGACCGGGCGGCCGAACGCGCGGCCGAACGCGAGGCCGCACGAGAGGCCGCACGAACGACCGGGTTAGCGGTGGGACAGGCCCGGGGCACATCGACCGCCACTTCCTTGACGTCCATTGCGTGGCGTCGGCGCGCGCGCTGGCTCCTCCTGGCCGCCGTCCCGTCCGGGCTGCTGTCGGCAGTCACGACGTTCATCGCCACGGACCTCGTATCGGCACCGCTGTTGTGGGTGGCGCCGCTATCGATCTACCTCGTCTCGTTCGTCATCGCGTTCTCCCCGCGCGGCGGCCGATGGGTGGGCCGGGCCGTTCGTGCGGCGCCGGCGATGGTCACCCTGCTCTGGGTCCCCTACGGGTCCGCCGGGGGTTGGCCGATCGTTGCCATCCTCGCCATGGAGCTGGCCGCGTTCGGCATCGTCGCAACGGCCCTGCACGGACGCCTGGCCGAAGATCGGCCGGATCCGTCGCGACTCACCGAGTTCTACCTGATTCTTGCCCTCGGTGGCGCCCTCGCGAGCGCGTTCGTTGCGCTTGTCGCGCCGGCCGTGTTTCCGGGGGTCTGGGAGTATCCGCTCCTGCTGGTCGGGGCCCTGGCCGGTCTCGCGCTGGTCACGACCGCGCCGGCACGGCGCCCGGGACCGGGCCGCGGCCTGAACTTCAGCCCGTTTGTCCACGGAGTTCGGGGCCGCATGGCACCGTACGGGGCGGCGGCGCTCGCCTTGATCGCAGCGCTTCTTGGAACCGGATCGATCGCCGCCGAGGCCGGTGCTCGCTGGCTCCTCGTCGGCGCGCTTGTCCTCGCGCTGGGTGCCCGACCATGGTTCCTGGCGCTCACGACGGCCTTCGTTCTCGGGCTGGCCACCTTCGTCCTGCAGCCGCCGGCGGTCTTCCGGGATCGCAGCTTCTTCGGGGTGACCCAGGTCCTCGTGTCGCGAGACGGTCAACTCACGCTCCTGATGAACGGGACGACGGTGCATGGCTCGCAGGCGACGGATCCGGCGCGTCACGGGATACCGCTCAGCTACTACGCTCAGTCCGGGCCGGCCGGCGACCTGTTTGCGATTGCCGGAGAACGCCGCGCCGAGGCGCTCAATGTCGGCGTGGCCGGTCTGGGCGGCGGAGCGCTGGCAACCTACGTGGACGACTCGACGACGATGACGTTCTTCGAGATCGACCCGATCGTGATCGCGGTCGCCTCGGACGCGCGATACTTCACGTACCTCGGCGACGCCGTGAATCGGCCGACGATCGTGGAGGGCGATGCGCGCCGATCCCTTGAACGTGAACCGGATGGGCGGTTCGACCTGTTGATCATGGATGCCTTTTCCTCGGACGCGGTCCCGGTCCATCTCCTGACGGTCGAAGCGATCGCGGACGAGCGACGCACGGTGACCTTCGACGGGATCCTCGCCTTCCACATCTCGAATCGCTACTACGACCTCGCCCCGGCGATTGCAGCCGGTGTCGGAACAACGGGGTTGACGGTCCTCGAGAAACACCACGATCCGGGCATCGTGCGGGAGCCCGGTGAGCTCCCGTCGCGATGGCTGGCGGCAACCCGAAGCGAAGCGACGCTGGACGCCTTGCGGACCGCAGGATGGGCACCCGTCCGGGCAGCCGACGACGCCTTCACCGATAACTACGCCGACTTGCTCGGGTATCTGTACGTCGCCCAATGATCGAGCGCGGCCGCCGACTGCGAGCCCGGATCGCGCGACCGGTCCTGATCGGACTGATGATCGTCCTTGCGGTCCTGATCGTCATCGAGACCATCGAGCTCTTCGGCATCATCGGGCACGAGAAAACCATCGGCGGCGACCTGCGCTATTACCGCTTCGTGGCAGAGCGCTGGCTCGAGACGGGTGTCTATTACACCCCGGACCAGTTGTCGGCGCCCTTCGTGGTCCGGGCGCTCGTCCACAACCTGTACCCGCCGCACGCCCTCTACCTGTTCATTCCATTCGTCTACCTGCCGGACGCCCTGTGGTGGGGCGTCCCATTCGTGATCGTCGGCTACGTGGTCTGGTGGTGTCGACCCACGCTGTCGGGATGGCTGCTGCTCGTCGTGATCATGGCCCTCCCCAAGACCGTGGCCCAGCTCATCGTCGGCAATACCGACATGTGGGTCACCTGCGTCGTGGCCGGGGCGGTCCGCTGGTCGTGGCCGGGCGTTCTCATGAGCTTCAAACCGTCGTTGGCCTTCCTGGCCGCGATCGGAGTTCGCTCGAGGTCGTGGTGGATCGCCCTCCTGGCGTTGGGGCTTGTCAGCGTGCCCCTGTGGTCGCTGTGGTTCGACTACTCGGTGGTCGTGCGCAACTCGAGCGCCGACCTCTCGTACTCGCTGGGCAATCTGCCCTTCTTCCTCCTCCCGATCGCGGCCTGGCTCATGTCATCGCGGAGGGGCGACGCGTCGTTGTGGCATTGGATGCGGCAACTCCTCGGCCGGGATCGACGCGCCGAAGGTCCTGCGGCATGAGCGATCACGCCACCGTGAACGCCGCCGTCCTGGAACGGCCGGGGGCGCCGCTGGCGATCGAACGACTTGTCCTTGCGCCCCCCAGGCCGGGCGAGGTCAGGGTACGGATGCTGGCATCGGGCGTCTGTCATTCCGATCTCCACGTCCGTGACGGCGACTGGGAGCGTCCCGGCCCCATCGTCATGGGTCATGAGGGTGCCGGGCTGGTCGAGGCCGTAGGCCGCGGGGTGGAATCTCCGCGGGTCGGCGACACCGTCGCGCTGGCCTGGCTGATCCCGTGCGGAACGTGCCGATCGTGCCGCAGCGGACGAACCTGGGAGTGCCCGGTGTCACCGTCGTACCGACACCAGATGCTTGACGGCACGACGCGCTTCCGACGGCCCGGGGGTGATCCGGTCCTCGCCTATTGCGCGATCTCCACGATGGCGGAGGCGGCCGTCGTGCCGGCCCTCGCCGCAATTCCCATCCCTGAGGGCCTGGACCCGGCGGCCGCCGCGCTGATCGGGTGCTGCGTTGCCACCGGCGTCGGCGCCGTGACCAAGACCGCAGCCGTACCGCGGGGAGCGACGGTCGCGGTCATCGGCCTGGGCGGCGTGGGCCTGTCGTGCGTCATGGGCGCGGTCCTCGCCGGGGCGATCCGCATCGTGGTCGTGGACCGAGTGCCCGCCAAGCTCGAGCTTGCCCGCGAGCTCGGCGCAACCGATGTTGTTCTCGCGGACGATGTCCCGGCCAGCTCGCTCGCGGCGCTCCGCGACGCCACCGACGGTGGTCCCGACTTTGTCTTCGAGGCGATCGGGCTGCCGGCGACCGTCGAGTTGGCGATCGGCGCGCTGCCCGTGGGTGGAACGGCGGTGCTGGTCGGGATGACCCCGTATGGCGTGTGCGCGTCCTTCGAGGTGTTTCCGTTCGTCGACGGCAGCCGACGGATCCTCGGCTCGAACTATGGGTTCGCCGAACCGCCGATCGACTTTCCGAGGTACGCACGACTGGCCCTCGACGGCCGCCTCCCCATCGAGCGACTGGTTGATCGCCGGATCTCGCTCGGTGACGTCGAGGACGCCTTCGACCGGATGCGCCGGGGGGAGGGCGTTCGCCAGGTCATCGTGTTCTGACCGCCGCCTGGTCGTGCGCGGCGACATCGGTGGTGCGCAGAGGACATCAGCCGTCGCGCGGCCGGAGCGACCGTCGGTGTGCGGCCAACTCCGGAAACCAACGCGCGACAACGACGACGCCGAGCAGGCACAGCAGACCCCCGGACAGCACGGACAGCTGCGGACCGACCACGGAGGCAACCGCGGCCGCCTCGATGTCGCCGATCCGCGGGCCGCTGGTGACGACGAGGAGGTGAATGGACGTCACCCGCCCGCGCAGGTTGTCGGGCGTCGATAGCTGGGTGATCGTGCCGCGCAGGACCGCGGACAGGACGTCGGCGGCCCCGGCAAGCGCGAGCATCACCAGCGCCACGATGAACATGACGCCCGGAGCGTCGGCCGCGAGGATGCAGGCGATGCCGAAGCCCGTGATCGCGGCGCCCCACGCCGCGACCATGACGATCACGGTCCCTCCGATCCGCACCACCCGGGTGATCCAGCCCGACGTCAGCGCACCGACGAAGGCGCCGGCGGCCGGAGCGGCGGCCAGGAGACCGAACCCGGTGGGCCCGGCATCGAAGACATCGAGCGCCAGGATCGGGAACAGCGATGCGGGCATCCCGAAGATCATCGCGTTCAGGTCGATGGCGAAGGTCGAGAGAATGACCCGTTGCGACCGGACAAAGACGAACCCCTCCCGGATCGCCTGGAGCCCCGGGCGGGCCGCGCCGGCGAGCGGGCGCAACGGCCGAATCGCCAGCAGCGCGACGATCGAAGCGGTGAACGAGGCGGCGTCGACAGCGTACGCGGCGGCGAGGCCGATCGTCGCAATGAGGAGGCCGCCGATTGCCGGACCGGCGATCGATGCCACCTGGAAGTTCAACTGGTTCAGGGCGATCGCCGCGGACAGTCGTTCCGGCGGCACGAGGCGCGGGATGGCCGACGCGCGCGTGGGTTGATCGATGGCGCCGACGGACGCGTGGACGAACGCCAGCCCCAGGATCAGGCCGAGCGACGGGGTCGGGAGCATCGCCACGGCAGCGAGCGCCGCGCTCGAAAGGGCGAGTCCGACCTGGGTGACGATCAGGAGTCTGCGCCGATCGAATGCATCGGCGAGCGAACCCGCCCCGATCGAGAATGCCAGGATGGCGATGAGCTGGACCGTTGTGAGGGCCGCGACGGCGAGCGTCGAGCCGGTCAGGACGTAGACCTGGAACGGAAGGGCAACCCTGGTGATGTTGGTCCCCACCGACGAGACGACCTGGCCGCCCCAGATCAGCCGGTAGTCGCGGTCATGCCGAAGCGGGCCGACGTCGAGCAGGACTCCGCGGACGCGACCATGTGAGCGCGGAGCGTCCGGCAACGCCATGGTCGCCCGGGGACCTCAGCTCGGACGGCAGGGATTCTGGGCGCGGCTCGGTGGGTGGCTTACCTGTCGCGCTCGGCGGCCGAGGTCAGCGCGGCCTGCGCAGCCGCCAGCCGCGCGACCGGCACCCGGAATGGCGAGCAGGACACGTAGTCCAGCCCGATCCTCTCGCACTTTGCGATTGATTCCGGATCCCCGCCGTGCTCACCGCAGATCCCAAGCTCGATGTCGGGGCGCGTGGCACGACCCTTGTCCACGGCGATCTTCATGAGGCCGACAATCGCGTCGTCGAGCGTCTGGAATGGGTTGAACGGCAGGATCCCGTCCTCGACGTACTTCAAGAGGAAGCCGCCCTCGGCATCGTCCCGGCTGTAGCCGAACGTCATCTGGGTGAGATCGTTCGTGCCGAAGCTGAAGAAGTCGGCGTGGACCGCGATCTCGTCGGCGGTCAGGGCGCCGCGGGGGACCTCGATCATCGTCCCGAAGACGTACTCGACCTCGACACCGGCCTTCGCCTCGACGGCGAGCGCCTCCGCCTCGAGGATCTCCTTCGTGCGGACCAGCTCGTTCACGTGGCCGACGAGCGGGATCATGATCTTGGCCTTCGGGTTGCCGCCGGCCTTCTTGACGGCGATCTCCGCGTTGAGGATCGCCCGCGTCTGGATCTTCACGAAGTCCGGGATCATGAGGCCGAGCCGGCAGCCGCGCAGCCCCAGCATCGGGTTCTGCTCGTGCATCGACTGGATCGTGGCCAGGAGCTCGCGGTCTTCCTGGGAAGCTGCGTCACCGGCCTTCGTGACCTTGACGAGCTGGTCCTCGAGGTTCGGCAGGAACTCATGGAGCGGCGGGTCGATGAGGCGAACCACGACCGGCAGTCCGTCCATCGCCCGGAAGATCCCCTCGAAGTCGCCCTGCTGGAGCACTTCCAGCTTGGCCATGGCGGTGTCGAACGTGGCGACGGCTTCCGCGTCGTCGGAGGACAACGCCGTCCCCGACGCCCGCTTCGCCTTGGCACGGGTCGCGAGATTGGCGACCAGGATGGCCCCGCGCACGATCTCGAGCCGGTCGCCCTCGCGGAACATGTGCTCGGTCCGGCACAGGCCGATGCCCTGCGCGCCGTACCCACGGGCCTGGGCGGCTTCCTCGGGCTTGTCGGCGTTCGTCCAGACCTCCATCCGACGGATTCCGTCGGCCCAGCCGAGGATCTGCTGGAGCTCCGGCTGATCCTCGAACCGCGCCTCGACCGTCGGCAGAGCGCCGACAAAGACCTCGCCGGTCGAGCCGTCGACACTGATCGGGTCGCCTTCGGCAAACGTGATTCCATTCGCCGTGGCCGAGCGCATCGTGTAGTCCACGACCAGCTCGGCGCACCCGGCCACGCACGGCTTGCCGATCTGGCGCGCAACCACCGCGGCGTGGGACGTCGCGCCGCCACGCGCCGTCAGGATGCCCTGGGCGACGGCCATGCCGTGGAAGTCGTCGGGCGATGTCTCGATCCGCACGAGAACGACGCGTTCGCCGCGTCCCACCCACTCGACCGCGATGTCGGCATCGAAGACCGCCTTCCCGACGGCAGCGCCGGGCGAGGCGTTGAGACCCTTCGCGATGCGGACGGCCGCCTGCCGTGCGGCGGGATCAAACTGGTCCCGGAGGAGCTGGTCCACCTGCGCCGGGTCGATCCGGGCGACGGCCTCCTCCTTCGAGATCAGGCCCTCCGCGACCATGTCGACGGCGATCCTGACTGCTGCGGCGGCCGTGCGCTTGGCGGAACGAGTCTGGAGCATGTAAAGCTTGCCGCGTTCGATCGTGAACTCGAGATCCTGCACGTCTCGGTAGTGCTGCTCGAGCTGCCGGCCGATGCGCTGGAACTCGGCGTAGACGTCGGGCATCTCGTGCTGCATTTCGGCGATCTTCGGCGCCGTACGGATGCCGGCCACGACGTCCTCGCCCTGGGCATTGGTCAGGTACTCGCCGTAGAGGACCTGCTCGCCGGTGTTCGGATCGCGTGTGAAGGCGACTCCCGTGCCCGAATCGTCGCCCATGTTTCCGAAGACCATCGTGACGACGTTCACGGCCGTGCCGAGGTCGTGGGCGATCTTCTGGTTGTTGCGGTAGTCGTACGCACGCTTGCCGAACCACGACCCGAAGACCGCCTTGACCGCGAGGTCGAGCTGGTCATTGGGATCCGACGGGAACTCGCGGCCGGTGTCCTCGCGGACGATGGTCTTGAACGCCTGGGCGACCTCGTGGAGCGCCGCCGCGTCAAGGTCCGTGTCCTGGGCCGCGCCATGAGCGTGCTTGGCAGCGTCGAGAGCCGCGTCGAAGCGGTGACCATCGACGCCCATGACGATCCGTCCGAACATCTGGATGAATCGCCGATACGCGTCCCAGCCGAACCGCTCGTTGCCGGTCAGCGCGATGAGCCCGTGCAGCGTCTCCTCGTTCAGGCCCAGGTTGAGGACGGTGTCCATCATCCCGGGCATCGAGAACTTCGCCCCGGAGCGAACGCTCACGAGGAGCGGGTTGGCGGGATCGCCGAACCCCTTGCCCGTCTGCTCCTCGACCACCTTCACCGCGGCGAGGACGTCGTCCCACAGGCCCTCGGGGAGCGTCTCCCCCGCCGCGAAGTAATCGTTGCAGGCCTCGGTCGTGATCGTGAAGCCGGGCGGGACCGGCAGACCGGCGTTCGTCATCTCCGCGAGCCCGGCACCCTTGCCGCCGAGGAGGTCGCGCATCGACGAATCGCCCTCGGCCGCTCCCCCACCCCACGCATAGATGTAGCGCCTGGCAGCCCGCTGGGCGCGCGGGGCGGTCGTGACGGTGTCGGTCATGGTCGATGGGCTCCTCGGGGGACGCAGCGCTGCTCGTGTGCGCGGCCGCGGTCGGTCGGACTGATCGGTCCGCTGGATTGTACCCGCGGAGCCGCCCCGGCCTCGGTTTCGACTCGGTTGCGGGACAGCCCTCAGGTGGGCCCGGTACACTCGATGCATGCTTGAATCGCCTGCCTCAGGCTTGATCGCGCCCGATGACGACCGGTACAACGCATCCCTCGTGCAGCGCGTCGATCAGCACGACAGCCTCGCCTACTTCTGGGTTCGCTTCGACGGCGATGCCACCCCGTTCGAGCCCGGCCAGTACATGACGATCGGGGTGATGGTCGACGGCCGCATCGTCCAGCGCCCGTACTCGGTGGCTTCGTCGCCGCGCGTGGCCGGCGACGAGGGATACGAGCTGTACATCCGCCTGGTGAACGGCGGCCAGTTCACGCCGCTCCTGTGGGACCTGCCGGTCGGCCATCGGATGCGGATGATCGGCCCGAAGGGCAAGTTCGTCCTCGAGCCCGACGACGACCGGATCCACCTGTTCATCTCGTCGGGAACCGGGAACGCGCCGTTCGTGTCGATGATGCGGACGCTCCTGCTGGATGGCGCCCCCCGACGCGCGGTGTTCCTCAACGGCGTCTCCTACGAGGGCGACCTCGGATACCGCCAGCTTCTCGAGGGCTGGGAGTCATCCGGCGAGTATCCGGTGACCTACGAGCCGACGGTGTCGCGCCCCTCGGATCCCGCGAACGCGGGCTGGACCGGGCGCGTCGGTCGAGCCGAGGTCGCGCTCGCCGGGGTCCTCGACGACCACGGCCTGACGCCCGACAACACGATCGCCTACCTCTGCGGAAACCCGGACATGATCCTGGCGGCGGAAGCCACGCTGCTCGAGCGCGGCTTCCCCGCGGCGCAGGTCAAGAAGGAGCTCTACTGGCCCAAGGGGAAGGAGCCCAGGGGCGGCGCGTAGCCTGCATCGCGGCAACGTTCCCCGGCCGCACGGTCCGGGCGGGGTTCCGGCGGCACGTCACCCGATCCGCCATCCGTCTCGCGGCACGTCGCCTGCGAATCCGCGTCGTACGTGAGCGGACCGCCCGGCTCGCCAAGCGTCACTCACCAGGACGGTTGGTATGCGGCGCCCGTTGGGCGGCTGATCGCTCCGCACGGCGCGGATCACGCCGCCGTGTACCACGTGGATTCGTGCCTGACGAGAAGCTGAGACCTGACAATCGTCCGACCGGCTGGCGCAACCAGGAGCGCACCGCGGCCCCACGATCCGAGAACGCCGTTCCGAGGCTGCCGTGATGCGCCGACACCCGCCGTCGATTCGTCGACGTATCGAGGACGACCAGTAGCCGGCTCGTCGTGCGAGGCCTCCAGCCATATCGATCGAACACGACCCCGCCGACGAGTCGCTGCTTGACGTCAAGCCGACGGATCGTGTCGTCGATGGCCGTGAGCTCGGTCTTTATCTCGACGACGAGCGCGAGGCCGTCGGTCGGCCGGAGTCCCAGGATGTCGATCGATCCGCGCTCACCGTATTCGTTGAACGTCACCTCCACCTGCGTCTCCCAGCCAAGCCGCGCCAGCGATTGGGCGCAGGCTCCGACCACTCGCGCGTGACGCTCGTCGAGCAGCGAATCAACCGAACCGCCTCGCCAGCTCACTGCGGCATCGACCCTCGCGTCGACCGCCGCGAACACACGGCGCAGGACTCGAAGGGAGACCGAGGATAGGTGGCCGCGCTCGATCAGCGACACCGGTGACTGCGATACGCCTGCCGCGCTCCCGACATCGACCTGGCGGAGGCGCCGCCGACGCCGCAACGCTCGGAGCAGACGGCCGGTCCGAAGTTCATCCACTCGACGATCGTGACGCCGAAGCCTTCACGCGGACCCAACTGGGCCGCATGAGCGCCGTCCCAAGGCAGTCCATCACGCATCGCCCCCCCGGTACGACCCCGGGCAGTGCGTGCATCCGATCGGGATCCGCGCGGGGCCCACCCAGCTCCCTGGCTGGTGGGTGACACTCCAGAGGACGGATCGCCGCGAAAGAAGCCAGACGGGGGCGCTCTCGCGCCACCCGGGCTCGTGCGTGGGTGGGGCGCCGCGCCGGCGTGGGTGGGGCGCCGCGCCGGCGTGGGTGGGGCGCCGCGCCGGGCTCGGGTCACGCTGTGCGATCGGGCGCCGCACCGGGCGCCGCGCCTCCCCTGGGCTACGGTCGCGCCGCCTCCATCCGGTCCAGGATCGCCCGCTTGACGCCCGCAATGGAGATCCGCTCCTGGGTCATCGAATCGCGATCACGCACGGTGACCGCCCCGTCCTCGAGCGAATCCACGTCCACCGTGACGCACCACGGCGTGCCGATCTCGTCCTGGCGCCGGTACAGCTTCCCGATCGCGGCCGAGTCGTCGTAGACCGCCATCACGTCGCGGGCCAGGTCGGTCCGCAGGCGATGACAGAGCTCCACGATCTCGGGACGCTTCTTGAGGAGCGGCAGAACGGCGACCTTGTACGGCGCGAGCTCTGGATGCAGGCCGAGGACGACCCGTTTCTCGCCCCTGACCTCCTCCTCGCGATAGGCGTCGATGAGGAACGTGAAGGCCGCCCGGTCGGCGCCCGCCGCCGTTTCCACGATCCACGGCACGAAATGCTCTTCGGTCGCCGGATCGAAGTATTCGAGGTTCTCGCCGGACGCCTCGGCGTGGCGCGACAGGTCAAAATCGCCGCGATTGTGGACGCCCTCGAGCTCCTTCCAGCCGAACGGGAAGCGGTACTCGACATCGACAGCCTTCTTCGCGTAGTGGGCCAGCTCGTCCGGTCGGTGCTCCCGGGTGCGCAGACGCGCCGGCGTGACGCCGTAGGCCTCGTACCAGGCACGGCGACGCGGGAGCCATTCTTCGAACGCCGCCGCGGCCGGATCGCCGGGGCGAACGAAGTACTGCATCTCCATCTGTTCGAACTCGCGCATCCGGAAGACGAAATTGCCCGGGCTGATCTCGTTACGGAAGCTCTTCCCGATCTGGGCGATCCCGAACGGCACCTTCTTGCGGCTCGACTGCTGGACGTTCTTGAAGTTGACATAGCTGCCCTGGGCCGTCTCGGGTCGGAAGTAGACGATCGATCCCTCGTCCTGAACCGGGCCCATGTGGGTCTGGAACATCAGGTTGAACCGGCGTGGTGCGGACAGCGGCCCGCCGTCGTTGGGACAGCTGAGCCCGAAGCGCTCCACGACCGTCGCGTCGAGCAGATCCGTCGCCGTGAGCTCCTCGGCGCCCGGAAGTTCGTCGAGACGGTAGCGGCGCCGACAGGTCCCGCACTCGACGAGCGGATCGGAGAACGACCCCACGTGTCCCGATGTCACCCAGACCTGCGGGTGCATGAGGATCCCGGCGTCGAGACCCACGATATCGGTTCGGTCCTGGACCATCGCCCGCCACCAGGCGCGCTTGACGTTGTTCTTCAATTCGACGCCCAGGGGCCCGTAATCCCACACGGCGTTGATCCCGCCGTAGATCTCCGAGGATGGGAAGACGAACCCGCGGCGCTTGGACAGCGACACGATCGTGTCGAGGTTCGCCACGGCGGGCAAGACGTCATCGGATCCGGAGGGCGGAGGGGTCGTCACGGTCGGGCTCCGAAAGGGCGACCGGCCGTGGAAGGGACGGTCGCGTGGGGTGGCGGGGTCAGCGAATGCTACCAGTCGATGCGGTAGGTGGCCCGGGCTCCCGCTCGGCGGGCGCGCCGCCTGGCGACGAGGAAGGCGACCACGTTCAACAGGCTCAGGCCGACGACCATGAGCCACAGGCTGGTGATCGGCGGGATCGCTCCCGTCCCGCTGCCCAGGTCGGTGGGTGGCGGCGTCGTGCCCGGATGGGTCGCGCGGTCCTGGCTGCCCGACGGGGTCGGCGTCGGGCCGACGGTCGGGGTCGCCGTGAACGCGGCAACGGAACCGCTCGGGCCGGACGTAGCCGACGGACAGCTCAGCGACAGCGGTCCGGTCGGCGGATTCGAATCGATGGTCAGGTAGCCGTCGGCGCTGTCATCGAACATGAGGATGTGGGCCCGGATCGTGTGCTCGCCCGGCAGCACGACACCGGATGCTTCGAATCCGCGTGCCGCCGAACCAATCTGCCCCACCCAGGCGAAGTCGGGCGGGATCCCGTCGTCGCCCGACTCGCCACTGACCAGCTTCCCGGCGCCGTCGATGCGGAGGAACGCGACTTCCGGGCGGTCGCTCTTGAAGATGGCGCCGTCCGTTGACAGCACCAGCGCGCTCAGGATCTGGGTTGCGCAGTCGTACCGAAGGCTGAACGTCCCGACCACCTTGGCGGAACCGTGGTGCTGCATCGTCGTGAACAGGTCGCCCGACGTCCACTCGGACGGATCCCCGTCGATCACGGCGGCGCCGGGCAGGGGAACCGGCGCGAGCGCCGCCACGGGAGCCGCGACGGCGAGCGCGAGCGCCGCCGCCGCGACGGCCAGACCGATGTGGGCCGGCCACGACCCGGTCGCAACGCGGAAATGAAGCTTCGGGATCATCGGCTCCTCCCAGCCAGGCGGTCGATCGTTTCGACCGCGCGACACCTGCCACCCGAACTGCCTGATCCGGAGGCTCCGTCCAGATTCGACCTTCGGTCCAGTGTTGTCCAGTGTGGAATTGTGACGTCAAGCGTAGTCCATCGCGGGGCCCGTCACCGCACCGCTGGGCACCACTCGACGGCACCCTCCCCACCATGCCGCACCTCCCCACCAGGCCGGACGCTGGTCGTCCGGGATCAGTCGGTTCGAGGGGTGCCCGCCGTACCCGCCAGTTCGGCTGCTCCCACGGGCTGGTCGCCGCGGATCTCGTCGAGGAAGGCAAGCGAACGAGGATCGCGCTCCAGGGCGACCCGCAGGAAGTCGCGGAGGTCGGCCTCCACTTCCCGCTCGACGGCAACAGACAGGCGGAGGGCGGCGATGGCCTCGATGTCGAGGCGCTGGTAGGCCTTGAGCAGCTTGAGGGCCTCCAGCGACAGTTCGGTCCGGTCGTAGGGCGGGCCGGGGCAGCGCTGGCAAACCACGCCACCGGCGGGCGGCACCCATCGATAGCGCTCGTCGGCCTCGAGCAGTCGATCGCACTCGACACACCGATCGACCTCTGGACGCACCCCGTACTCGTCGGCTACCCGCATCTCGTACCAGCGGGCCACGCGATCCGCCGCCATGCCAGCGTCGAGCAGCTCGTAGGCGCGGTGCAGCAGGCGATACGTCGGCTCCGACGGGTGATGTTCCTCGAGCGAACGATCGGCGAGCTCGGCCAGGTACCACGCCGTCGCCGTTCCCTCGAGCGAGTCGCGCAGGCGCAGCCATGCGTGTTCCACCGTGACCTGGGTCACGATCTCGAATGTCCGGCCGCGCGCGAGTGCCACCGTCAGTTCGGCGAACGGCTCCAGGCTGCCGCCGATCCTCGACGTGGGACGACGAATCCCCTTGGCGATCGCCCGAATCTTGCCCAATCCCGGCGTGATGAGCGTGAGGACCCGATCGGCCTCGCCCAGATCGAACCGGGTGAGCACGATGGCCTCGGTCGTGTAACGACGCGGCGCTGGCATGATCGACGACGGTACCATCCCGCGCCAGGGCGGTCGGTTGCAAGCACAACCGGCTACTTCCACCGCGCATGTTCTGTGCCGGCACGCTACACTGGGCCGACGATGAGCCAGATGGCCCGCCCTACCCTCGACCTGGACCTCGCGCAGCTCGTGGCCGACACGGAGACCGAGATCCGACGCGTCATCGGCGAGCGGGATCCATCGACGAACGGCGTCTACGACATGGTCCGCTACCACCTCGGCCTCGACGGGTCGGGGGCGTCATCGGGCAAGCGGATGCGCCCGCTGCTCGGCCTCCTCGCCTACGCGTCGATCGCGGGCGACCATCGGCCGGCCCTGCCCGGCGCCGCGGCCGTCGAACTCGGTCACAACTTCAGCCTCGTCCACGATGACATCGAGGACGGCGATGCCGAGCGGCGTCATCGACCCACGCTGTGGTCGATCCACGGCATCCCCCAGGCCATCAACGCGGGGGACATGCTCTTCAGCCTGAGCCGGGTCGCCCTGCATCGCCTGTCCGACCTCGGCTTCAGCGACGCCAGGGTCCTTCGCATCATGCGCCTGTACGACGTGACCTGCGTCGCCTTGTGCGAAGGCCAGTACATCGACATCTGGACGAGCGAGCACGACGACGCGATGTCGGTCGAGCTGTACTTCGACATGATCGGGCGCAAGACGGCGGCGCTCATCGCGGCCTCCATCGAGGCGGGGGCCCTGCTCGCGACCGACGACGACGACGTCATCCGCCGCTACCGCGCCTTTGGCTGGTCCCTCGGCATCGCGTTCCAGCTCAATGACGACCTGCTCGGCATCTGGGGCGCGGAACAGCGAACCGGCAAGGAGGCCACGGACGTGGCCCGACGCAAGAAGACGCTTCCGGTCATCTATGCCCTTGAGCATGCTGCGAGCGCCGACCGCGTCCGACTCCGTGAGCTGTACGCCGCGGACGGCACCGATCGGAGCGTGGTCGCGGAGATCGTGACGATCCTGGAGCGCTCCGGGGCGCGCGAGTTCACGCGGGCCGAGGCGCAGCGCCACCGGGACGAGGCGCTGTCCCAGCTCGACGCCGCCGGGGTCGCCGACGCCGTCGCCCGTTCCCGGCTGCGCGAAATCGTCGTCGGGGTGATCAGCGCCTGATCCGGCCCACGGTCGAGCCGGCCGGCTTGGCGCCAGGTTGACCGCGAGGTTCAGGCGTCGGAAGCCGCGCCCCCGGTGTCGCCATCGCGCCCCCCGCCCCCACGCACCGCGAGAACCTTGCCGACTCGGCGGCCATCCGTCGTCTCAACGGTCAGCACCAGGCCGGCGACCTCGATTCGGTCGCCCGGCGACGGGACGCCGCCCACCCGGTGATAGATGAGCCCGCCCACGGTGTCGTACTCCTCCTCGTCCTCGAGGGTCAGGTTCACGTCGAAGATTTCGGCCAACTCGTCCACGTCGGTGCGCCCGTCGACCCGAACTTCGTCGGCAGACAGGCGCACGATGAGCGGCTCCTCCACGTCGTACTCGTCCTGGATCTCACCGACGATCTCCTCCAGGAGGTCCTCGATCGTGATCAGGCCCGCCGTGCCGCCGTACTCGTCCAGGACCACGGCCAGGTGGACCCTGCGTCGCTGGAGCTCGTGCAGGAGATCGTCGATCGTCATCGATTCGGGCACGAGCACCGGCGGCCGCAGCAGGGTGCGCAGCGCCGGCCGGGGGCCGGAATCGTCCTTCAGGAACCGCAGCAGGTCCTTGGCGTAGAGGATCCCGACGATCTCGTCGATCGAGTCCTCGTACACGGGAATGCGCGAGTGCCCGCCACCGACGATGGCGTCGATCGCCTCCTCCAGCGTCGCAGTCGCCGCGAGCGTGATCATCGCCACGCGCGGCACCATCACTTCGTGGACGCGCCGCTCGCCGAGCTCGATGACCGCGTTGATCATCTGCTCCTCTTCCGCTTCAAGGATTCCCTGCTCCCCCCCGCGCTCCACGATCAGCTTGAGCTCCTCGGCGGTGATCTGGGCCTCGCGCGGCACGTCGGCACCGAGGCGCCGTGAGATCCAGCGCGTGATCGCGGCCAGCACGCCCACCAGCGGCGAGAGCACGCGGTTGAGGAGGTCGACGGGCCCCGACAGGACGAGAGCGAAGCGATCCGGATGGGCCAATGCGAGCGACTTGGGCACCAGTTCCCCGAACACGATCGTGAACAGGGACAGGAGGACGGTCACGGCAACGAGGGCAACGCCGTCGGCGTAGCCCGTCGGGATGCCCAGCGTGCGCAGCGACGCTGCCATCGTCGCCACCAGGGTGATCGCGGCGAATGCCGAGGCGAGGAACCCGACGAACGTGATGGCCAGCTGGATCACGGCGAGGAACCGCCCGGGGTCGTCGACGAGCCGGCGAACGCGCAGTGCCGAGCGACGGCCCTCCTCGGCAAGCTGTTCGAGGCGACTGCGCCGCACGGTGATGAGGGCGATCTCGGCTGCCACGAACACCCCGTTGACGAGAACGAGGACAGCGATCACGAGGAGCTCCACGAGGGTCTCGTTCATTCGACGGCGCCGTCCTCCTCCGCGGCAGGCTCAACCGCGACGGGCCGCGGCTCACGGATCCGGGCGGGGACGCCGACGGCCAGCTTCCCGGCCGGGACGTCGCGAGTGACGACAGCTCCGGCACCGGTCTTCGCATCGTCGCCGATCTCCAGGGGGGCGACCAGCATCGAGTCGACGCCGAGGAAGACGCGGCTGCCGATCGTCGTGCGGTGCTTGCGTGTCCCGTCGTAGTTGGCGGTGATCGTCCCGGCCCCGACGTTGGTACCCGGCCCCAGCTCCGCATCCCCGAGGTAGCTCACGTGGTGTTGCTTGACCCCGGCGCCGAGGCGCGTGTTCTTCAGTTCGGCGAAGTTGCCGACCTGGGCGCCGGGGCCGACGACGCTCCCCGGTCGCAGGTGGGCAAACGGGCCGACGGTGGCTCCGTCTTCGATCGTCGACTGCTCGACGACGCTCGCCCAGACCTGGCACTCGCGGCCGATGGTGGAGTCGATGATCTGGCTGCCGGCACCCACGACGGTTCCCTCCCCCACCCGGGTGGTGCCCTGGAGAACGACATTCTGTTCGAGGACGACGTCGCCGGCCAGCTCGACGGCCGCATCCAGGTACACGGTCGATGGGTCGCGCATGGTGACGCCGTCGCGCATCCAGCGCTCATTGATCTCGGTTCGCATGTCCCACTCGGCCTGGGCGAGTTGCGCTCGATCGTTGATCCCGGTCAGGCGGCCGTCATCATCGGCGTCGAGCGCGGCCACGAGGCGTCCATCCGCCCGTGCCAGCGCCACCAGCTCGGTGAGGTAGATCTCACCCGTTGACGGCGACGGCACGAGTGAGCCGATGCGGCCGCGCAGCCAGGCCGCGTCGAAGGCGTACAGGCCGGCGTTGATCTCGACCAGGTCGCGTTCATCGTCGCTGGCGTCGCGTTCCTCGACGATCCGCTCCACGGCACCGGCGTCGTTGCGCACCACTCGCCCGAGGCCCGACGGATCGTAGGCCGCGACAGCCACCACGGCGAGGGCTGCATGATCCAGGCGGCGCTGCTCCAGCAAGTCGGCAAGGAGGCCGACGGTCACGCGCGGCACGTCACCCGACAGCACGAGAATCTCATCGACATCCGGCGGGACCGCGGCGATGGCCACCCGCAGCGCATCACCGGTTCCGCGTGGATCCTCCTGGAGCACGTAGTCGACACGATCCTCGAACGACGTGCGCACCGCCGCGGTTGCCGGCGAGACGACCACCAGCGGGCGCGTTCCGGTCACCCGCTCGGCGGCATCCAGGACGAATGCCAACATGGGCCGGCCACACAAGGGGTGGAGAACCTTTGGAAGGCGAGATCGCATCCGCGTGCCCAACCCGGCCGCGAGCACGACTGCGACCACCCGGAGCGACCCGGTACTGGGGGGGTTCACGACGGGCGGCGCTGGAGCAGGTCGGCGGTCTGACGCAGGCTCCCAACGAGGGCGAGGTCCTGCGCTTCGGGGGGTTCAGTCATCGATGGGTACGCGGCATCGTAGGGGCGTCCTGAGCGGAGTGTCAATCGTGGGCGGCCGGCGCGGCATCAGCGAACCTGGGCGATGGCTTCGACCTCGACGAGGGCGCCCTTCGGCAGCCCGCCCACGCCGACGGTCGATCGCGCCGGCGGCGGGTCTGGCACAAACCGGGCGTAGATCGCGTTGACGGCGGCAAAGTCGGCCACGTCCGCCAGAAAGATGGTCGTCTTCACCACGGCCGACCAGCCGACGCCTGCGGCGTCGAGCACCGCCGTCAGGTTGGTCAACGCGCGGTCCGCCTGGGCCGCGACGCCGCCCTCGACCAACTCGCCCGTCGAAGGGTCGATGCCAACCTGGCCCGAGCAGAAGACGAGCGACTCGGTACGGATTGCCTGGCTGTACGGGCCGAGCGCCGCGGGGGCGCTCGCTGTGGCGATGGCGTCACGGGTCATGTGGGGCGGTCCTCCATGAGTGGTCGATCGGGGAAGTCGGGGCCGTCGGCCGGGCCGACCACGGCGGGTGGGTTGATGGCGAGTGGCGTGGCCTCGATGAACGGGGCGCCACCGGGCGCCGGGATGGAGCCGTCCGCGACGGCATCGCGAACGCGGTCGGCGGCGCTCGTCGCATCGCCCTCCGCAGCATAGAGGGTCCACAACGTGGGGCCCGACCCGGACAGGCCGACCGGGCGGCCGAGCAGTCGCATCAGACGCCGGCGGATGGGAATCAGCTCGGGCATGACGGCGGCCGCCGCGGGCAGGAGATCGTTGGCCGCGGCAAGGACGCCGGCGCGCTCCAGAAACGCCGATCGAGAGATGCCGCTCCCGAACTCTGACGCGAAGTGCTCCGACGTGCGGCGAACAACCCCGGGCTCGCCCATCGCTCCGGCGGACCATGCGGCGAAGACCGCGCCCGTCGAAACGGGGACGGCAGGCGTGACGAGCAGCACCCACGGGGCAGGCGAGGCAGGGTGCAGCCCGTGCAGCGGCGTCACTCGTTCGCCGCGTCCCTCGACGAGTGCCGGTCCCCCAGCCAGGAAGAACGGAACGTCCGAACCAATCGCCGCGGCGGTCGCCATCAATGTGACCGGGTCGAGGGTCGCACCCCATGCCTCGAGGGACGCGTCGAGTGCCGCGGCGGCGTCGCTGCTGCCGCCGGCGAGGCCCGCGGCGACCGGGATCCGCTTGTCGAGCCTGATCGCCAGCGGCGGCGTGGGATCGGATCGGCCGACCGCGGATCGAGCGGCCGCCACCGCGCGCAGGACGAGGTTCGCGGGATCGGGGCCCGCATCGAAGCCGCTGACGTGCAGGGTGTCGGTGCCGCGCGGAAGAACGGCGACCGACAACCGGTCTGCGAGGCCGAGCGGCACCATGACCGAGTGAAGGGAATGAAACCCGTCGGATCGCCGTCCGATCACGGCGAGCGTGAGATTCAGCTTGGCCGGGGCCACACGGACAGCGGGCGCCAACGCGCGGTTCATCGCGTCTTCCGTCCGCGCGCGTCCGGTCCAATCGGGCCCACCGCCTCGCGGAGGGCGAGCCATTCGCCCACCGCGAGCGTCTGCGGACGCCGCTCGGGGGCGATGCCGACGGCGGCAAGCGCGGCGTCGACCCGTTCCGTGGAGATCGGCAGCTGCCGCGCCAGGACGTTGTGGAGCATCTTGCGCCGCTCCCGGAATCCCGCCTGGACCAGGCGCCAGAGCTCATCCTCGGCGTCCGCGTCGGTCAGGCGGTCGTCGTCGGGGTACGGCTCGAGCACCAGGACGACCGACGCGACCTTGGGAGCCGGCTCAAAGGCCGTCGGCGGGACGATGGTGGCGACTCGGACCCGGGCGTGGTACTGGACGAACACCGACAGATACGACATCGCCCCCGGTGGTGCGGCAACCCGCTCCCCGACCTCGCGCTGAACCATGAGGACGATCCGGCGGGGCCGGGGCGACGTCCCCAGGAGCGCGTGCAGGATCGGTGACGTGATGTGATACGGAATGTTGGCCACGACGTCGTACGGCGGCGAAACGAGACGCACGAGGTCCTGGTCGAGAGCGTCGCCTTCGATGAGGCTGAGCGCCCCGGGCGTGTTCGGTCCCGCGTCGTCGGCCAGGCCCAGCGCGGCCGCATGTCGATCGCGCAGGTAGGCGGCGAGGCCGCGGTCCAGCTCGATCGCGGTGACGGCCGCGCCCGCGTCGAGCAGGGCGTCCGTGAGGATTCCCAGCCCCGGGCCGATCTCGACGACGCGACCTCCCGGCCGAGGATCGGCCTCGGCCAGGATGACCTCAAGGACATCGGGATCGGCCAGGAAGTTCTGCGACAGCTGCGACCGAGCTCGCAGGCCCGCCTCCCGCAGGACGCGGCGCACCGCGGCGGGATCGATCCGCGGGGACGCGGACAGGTCGCGGTTCATCGGCGCCGGGCGAGGGGCAACGACGGTCGGGCGTCGAGGTCCATCCCGGAGCGTTCGCCGGCCGCCAGCCGGCGCGCACCCGCAGCTCCGATCATCGCCCCATTGTCGGTACACAACCCGGGCCGCGGCACGATGAGCGGCAGCCCACGAGCCTCGGCCTCCGCGGCAAGGCGGTCGCGCAGGACCGCGTTGGCGGCAACACCACCGCCGATCACGATGGAGCAGGCACCCGTCGCCTCGGCGGCCCGGATCGTCTTCGTCACCAGGACGTCGACCACGCTGTCCTGGAAGCCGGAGGCGAGTTCGGCAACAACCGCGTCGGGAAGCGGCTCGCTCACGTCGGTCAGGCTCGCATCGCGCCGGGCTTCCTCGACGATTCGTCGCGCGGCGGTCTTGAGTCCGGAGAAGCTGAAGTCCCAGGAGTCGCCGAGCCACGCACGCGGGAAGGTGGCGTCCCGCCGGGTGGCGCGCGCGGCGGCGTGCATGATCGCTGGGCCACCCGGGTAGCCCAGCCCGAGCAGGCGGCCGACCTTGTCGAACGCCTCGCCTGCCGCGTCGTCCAGGGTCTGGCCGAGGAGGCGGTAGGTCAGATGGTCGGTCATCTCCACGAGGAACGTGTGACCACCGGACACGACCAGGGCGACGAGCGGGAAGACCGGTTCCGGACGCTCTTCCTCGTCGGCATCCAGCAGCCAGGCCGCGTAGACGTGGCCCTCGAGGTGGTTGACTCCGACGAGCGGCTTGTCGTGGACCCAGGCCAGGGTCTTGGCCACGTTGATGCCGACGAGCAGCGATCCTGCCAGGCCCGGGCCGTACGTCACCGCAATCCCATCCAGGTCGGACCATTCGATGCCACCATCGTTCCACGCTTCGTCGAGGACGGGCAAGACCCAGCGCAGGTGTGCCCGGGCCGCCACCTCCGGCACGATCCCGCCGGTCGCGGCGTGCATGGCGACCTGGCTGGCCACGACGTTGGCGCGGATCCGACGACCGCCCTCGACCAGGGCGATCCCGGTCTCGTCACATGACGATTCGATGGCCAGGACGAGCGGGCCGCTCACGAGGACGTCTCGGGGGCTGCGGGGGGTGGAGCGGCGTCCAGTTCGGCCCGAAGGCGATCGAGTCGGGCGATCAGCGCCGGATCGTCGAGCTGTGGCGTGGTCATGATCAGGGCATCCTCGCGATCGTCGCTGTAGTAGCGCGGGCGCAGGCCAACAGGCCGGAACCCGTACTTCTCGTACAGGCGGCGAGCGCCAAGGTTGGAGAGGCGGACCTCGAGCGTCATCTCGCTCGCCCGGCGCTCCAGGGCGAGATCCAGGAGGCCGACAATGAGGCGTTGGCCGATGCCCTGGCGGCGCCAGGCATGGTGGACCGCAAACGTCGTGACGTGCGCCTCATCGACCATCAACCACATGCCTGCGAAGCCGACGACCGTATCCCCCACCCTGGCTACGAGGTAGGTGGCCAGCCGGTTCGACTCGAGTTCGCTGCGATACGCATGCGCGGGCCACGGTGTGCTGAAGCTGTCCTGCTCGATCGTGTGGACCGCGTCGAGATCGTCGACCCGCATCGGCTCGATCCGGAGCTTCAGCGGGGGTCGCGCGACCACGAAACCTCTCCTTCCAGAGCAGTGACACCGCGCGGCAGTGTGACGTACTCGGGCACGAGGCGAGCCGGGTCGTCGACGTCGTTGCGTGCCAGCCGCTCGGCGCCCAACCCGACCAGCGCGGCTGCAAGCCGGGAAAAGGCTGCCTCGCCCCGAACGAGCGCGTCGACCGGTGCGCGCTCGGGCAGGTCGAGCGCAACCAGCGTCTCTCCCGGGGCAATGTCGGGATCGCTTCCACCGGGTACAAGCCGCGCTGGCTCACCATGTCGAATCACGAGTCGATCCGACGGACCGGCGGGAAGCAGGAGGACGAACGGACCGATGCGTGCCGTTCGGTCGCCGGCGTCGGCCGCGGCGGCCGCTCCGGCCGCATCGAGCAGGGCCTCGGCGGTGGACACCCCGACAAGGGGCAGGCGCATCGACGCCGCCAGTGTCTTGGCGGTCGCGAGGCCGACCCGGAGCCCGGTAAACGCACCGGGGCCCGTCCCCACGATGATCCCGGCGAGCCGCGAACGTCGAATGTTCTGCTCGCTGAGGAAGCGACCGATCGTCGGGAGCAGCGTCTCGCCGTGCCGATATCCGGCGGGCCACATGGTCGACCCATCGAGCGTACCCGCTGGTGTTGCCGTCGCCACGATGCACCGACTCGTCGACGTATCGAACGCCAGCAGCGCGCGCCGACGTCCGTCGTGGGATCCGCTCATGAGACCGCGTCCAGATATCGAGCGAGGCCCGGCGTCCCGGCGCAGAGGCGGATCTGACGAGGTTGATCGCCCTCCCCATCGATGACCACATCGAGTCGCCCGATCGGGAGGGCCGCGGCCATTCGGTCGGGCCACTCGACGAGGGTCACGCCGGCTGCCTGGCGGTCATCGATCAGGCCCCCGGCGAACGCATCGGTCGCGTCAGCCAGCCGATACAGGTCCAGGTGGAACAGCGGCAATCGGCCTTCGTACTCCGACATCAGGACGAACGTCGGCGAGTTGATCGTATCGGTCACACCCAGCCCGGCACCGAATCCCTTGGCGAAGACGGTCTTGCCGGCACCGAGGTCGCCCCACAGGCAGATCAGGTCGCCCGGCTGCGCGGACGCGGCGAGGTCGGCCGCCAGGGCGATCGTCGTCGCCGGGTCCGCGCTCACAAGGGTCCGTTCGCGAGCGGACCACGGCTCGGCATCGTCGTTCATTGAAATCGCTCGAGATCGGCAAGAGCGACGGTCAGGGTCGTGCCGTCGGCAAGCGCGACGCGACCGGCCTCGAGATGGACGCCCGCGGCAAAGCGCCGGACGCCCGCGAGGCCGAGCCAGCGGCCTTCGATCCCGGCGTGAGGACCGCTCCGGATCCGCACGAGCTCGGGCGAGGGCGTCGGGAGCGCGACCTCGGGATCGTCGATCACCAGCGTCGGCGGGTCGATCAGCATGCCGACCTCGCGACCGGCGAGGGCCCGCAGGACGTCCATCAGCGGGGTGGCAATCGGGCGCCGAAGGGAGCCGTCCAGCACGAGCACGCCAAATGGTTCGATCCGATGCCGGGCGGCCGCCTGGCGCTCGTCGGACGCGAGGACATCGCGGCGCTCCTTGCTGGCAAGGCTGCCGACGACAATCCCGCGAACACCCATCGCCCGGGCCCGCGTGAGGACCTCGGCGTCGACGCGAGCCCCGACAACGAGGACGGTCCCGCGGCGGCCGACGTCCATCGCGCCCGCCCGCAACTCGCCCCCCGCCGGCGCGGCGATCTCCAGCCGACCGCGCACCGGGGAACCGAGGGCCTCGGTCCCGGGCAGGCCGCGGGCCGGTACCGTGATCCTGATGCCCACACCCGGCCGAACGTCCCGAACGATCCCGGACACAGGCGCCTCGACGCGATCCACCAGATCGCCGGCCGCCACTCGCCAGCGGCCCGCAACCTCGTACAACAGCTCGGCCGATCCAACGTCGCCATCCGGCCGCCCTTCGCCCACCAGCGACGACCAGCGATCTCCCGGCCGGGCATCGGGGCCGGGAGCCGCGGGATCGGCTCGCGCCACCTCGCGGGTTTCGCCGTCGCGGAGCGCATCGGCGAGGGCGGCGCCGACACTGAACGCCTCGCCGGCCGTCACGAGCGGCCGATCACCCGGCCGGAGGCGAAGGAAGCCGTCAATCGGCGCTGCGATGACCGTGCGCACAGGCACAAGTTCCAGCCCGGGCGCTAACCCCGGCGCCGGGCGGACGCCGGCTTCGATGATCATGGTCCGCCGCCCAGCCAGGCCGGCTCCTGCCACAGCGGATCCTGCCAGCCGGCGAGCAGCTCGCGCCGCAGGTCCTGCCGATCCGGCAGGCGGAGCGGGATGTCGCGCAGGTCGACGAGGAGCCCGCCCAGTCCCCCCGCGAGCTCGACCTGGAACCGGCGGCCGCTGGCACCCAGCACGACCGGGCCGCGGAACTCGAAATCGGCCGTGGCGACGATCCCCGGCGGAAGGTCCACGAATGCCAGCCCGCCCGGCACGAGCTCCACCCGGGCCGGCCGGTCGGAGCCGCTGACGACAACCGAGCCCGCCGGGAGGCCGGTCCGCAGTCCGCCGGGGATCACCACACTCCCGAGTGGCGCGAGCATGTCGTCGACCAGGTCCGCGATCAGGGCCTGCGCTTCGGCGCGATCGGCAATCGTGCCGATGGCACCCAGGATTCGGGCGTGGTCATGGGCGACCTGGACGGCCGCCGGTCGGCGTACCACGTCGGCGACGGCCAAAGCGATGATCGGGGCCGGCGCGACGGCCCACGCTCCACCGGCAACCACGATGAGGTCCGGCGACGGTCGCGCCGACAGGTCCGGCGTGAGCTCGATCAGATGGGCCAGGGCGGCATGCAACGCGGCCATGCGCAGGCGAGCGCCGTCTCCTGCGGCGTCGGCCCATGGATGCGCTCGGAGCTCGTGAAGGCGGTCCCGCAGGCGATGCCGGTCCACGTGCTCGGTCGACCAGGTGGCAACGCGATCGATGGTTTCCTCGTCGATCCGTGCCGGGACGAGCGCGGCGCCGGCCGAGGTGATCGCCGCGAGATCGTATGGCCGGCCTGCCGCCGGCACACTCGCGGCTGCGCGGAGGCCCCCGGACATCCCGACCTCGAGCAGTTCGACGCGTCGATCGAGGACGCTCGCAAGCAGCTCCGTCGAGCGGGCGAGGCCCCATCGAGCGTCATCATCGCGGCGACCCACCCCAACGAGGATCTCGCGGAGGTGCTCTCCCGGCGGCGTGCCGCTGCGAGCATCGGGTGCCGGGAGCACGTCGACTCGATCCGGCGATGTCCCGCGGATCACCGATTCGTGGTTGGCCATCGCGCCGGCCAGGACAATCGGAAGGTCGGGCCGGCGGGTCGCCACGGCAGCGATCAATGCGCTGAGATCGGCCAGACCGCCGCGCTCGTCGGCGCCGGCCCGCTGATCGGCTCCAGCCAGGACCGCGCTCACGGCGGGATCGAGGAGACGGGCGGCCACGCTGCGCGGGTCATCCTGTTCGATCGTCGCACCGACCTGGTTCCAACCGCTTCTGGCGACGACGCTGGCCAATGCCGCGTGTCCGCGCACGGTCGCGGTCAACACGGCGATCGTGCGGGGCGGTCGACTGACCGCCTCGAGCCGAACCCCGGACGTGATCGGGTCCGCCGGGAACCGGAGGTTGGACAGGAGGTCCGGATCGGCAGACCGGAGGGTCGCCACGAGGTGCTCGAGGACGGCGTCGACCGGGATCGAGGCGGGTGCGGCAATCGACGCGAGCAATCGTCGCCGGTCGTCGACCCGTGCGACCAGGGCGGCGGCCGTCGTGGCGCTGCCACGGTCCACGATGAACAGCGGGTGCGGGTCCCGAATCACGGGCTTCATGCTACCCGGCCGCGGCGATCGGACGCCTGCGCCGGGCACGATTGATCAGGCGTCCCAGGACGCCTCCTCGTAGAGTTCCTCGAGTCGCTCGATCAGCTGCTCGATCCCGGCATCGTCGGCCAGGATCGCCGAGGCCCCGGCCAGGCCGCCCCCAAACAGCGAGCGCAGGACCGGATCGAAGAACAGCATCGCGTCCGAGCCGAGCGGCCGATAGGGTCGACTGGCGTGCAGGAAGCTCACCGCGGACGCCGTGAGGCCGCGCAGTTGGATCTCGCGCGCGACCTCTTCGACCAGCGCGTCGCGCAGCTCGTCGCCGGGCTCCATGGGCAGCATCACGAGCCGGATCCCGGTGCCGATGGCGTCGTCGACATGGCCGCGCGCGCGCCCGCCGGCTCCGGCTCGGCTGCGGATTCGGTGAGGGCCACCTGGAACGCGCGATAGGCGGCCGCTCCGCGCAGCGCAAAGATCACGTCCTGAAGGCTGGGCGAGCGCGTCAACTCGTCGCGGACGGCACGGACGGTGATCCGCGCGGCCTCCTCGAGCGGGAAGCCTCCGACCCCGGTCCCGAGCGCCGGAAAGGCGATCCCGGTTGCTTCCAGTTCCCGGGCGCGGGCCATGGCGCTGCGGACTGCCGCCTCGATGGTCGGGCCGCTGGTCCGTCGGTCCCGGTCGAGCGAGACGGCGTGGATCACGGCCCGGGCTGCGAGTCGACCTGCCCCGGTGACGATCGCGGAGCCGAGCTCGACCGGCCCCTGCCGGACGGCCGCGAACTCGATCTCGTCACCGCCGGCTCGTTTGATCGCGCCCGCGACGCCGGTCGCCATCCACAGGCTGGGGTTGGCGGCGGTCACGATCGCGTCGACCTCCAGGTCGCAGATGTCGCCGTTCCAGAGTTCAATGCGCGCCACAAACGGTCCCCGCTTGCGAGGCTGCGCACTTCCACGGCCTCGGAGGCCGCATGGTACACCCGGGGAAGCCGCCGGGCCATGGCCGTCACCACCTCCCACGTATTCGTGGTGCGGCGCTGCGCCACGTCGAGGACGGAGATCCGCTCGGCGCCCTGACGGCCGATCAGGACGAACTCGTCGTCCTCGTCGACTGGGCGACCCGGAACATCGGTGACGTCGACCGTGATCCCGTCCATCGAGACATTGCCGACGATCGGGGCGCGCCGGCCGCGCACGAGGGCCTCGGCCCGGTTCGAGAGGGCCCGGGACCAGCCATCGCCGTAGCCGAGGGGCAGGGTTGCGATCCGGCTCGGTCGGATCGTCACGAAGGTGGGTCCATACCCGATCCCCGACCCCGACGGCAGATCCACCACCCGGACGGGCCGTGCATGCAGCGAGAGGACCGGCCGAAGGCCGGCGGCCGCGGCACGGTCCTCCGGACTCGGGCCCAGCTCCTCGGGGACGATGCCGTAGATCGACAGGCCGGGCCTGACCGCGTCGTGGGCAACCACCATGCCCGACAGCAACATTCCACTCGCGGCCACGTGGCGCCGAGGCAGCGGGATGCCGGCCGCGCTGAGGCGATCGGCGGCGGCAGCGAACCGTTTCATCTGCAGCCCCGTCCGCCGCGGATCCTCGGCCGCCTGGAGGTGGGTCCAGAGCCCGCCAAGGCGAACACCGCGTGTCGCCCGGATGGCCGCCGCGGCCGTTGCAGCGTCGTCGCCCACGACACCCCCGCGGCCGAGTCCGGTGTCAACCTCGAGATGCACCACCAGGGCCCGCCTGCCGCGCGCGGCCCGCGCTGCGGCGGCCTCGAGGACCTGCTCCAGGCCACGCCCACCACCGGTCGAGATCGCGATCCGCGCCTGGGCCGCGGCCGCGACGTACGCCGCCGGAACCGGGTACAACACGAGAATCGGGAGGCGGACGCCGCCCCGCCGGAGCTCGATCGCCTCGTCGACCGCAGCGACGCACAGTCCGTCGGCCCCGGCATCCTCGAGCCGGCGCGCGACGGGGACGGCGCCGTGTCCATAGGCGTCGGCCTTGACCACTGGCTCCACGCGAACGCCCGGCCCCGCGAGACGGCGCACCGCCGCGAGATTGCCCGCGAGTGCGTCGACGTCGATCTCGAGCCAGGCAAGTCGCGGCAACGGCGGGAATCCGGCGTCGGCCAGGCGGACCTCGATCGCTCGTCGCTCCATGCCTCGATCAGGATCGGGGGTTCGCGTCCGGCACCGAGCGCCGGGCACCAAACCCCACGGGCACGCCTTCGGCCCGCTTCGCCACCGCGACAAGACGCCGGCGAGCAAGGGCAACCGCGTCGGGCAGATCCGACGCCAGGAGCCCGGCGTCGCCGAACCGCTCACGTACCGCCTCACCGGCGAGACCGTGCAGCTGAACACCGAGCCGGGCTGCGTCGAATGGTCGGAGGCCCTGGGCCAGCAAGGCGCCGATGACGCCGGCGAGAACGTCACCCGTCCCGCCCGTCGCCAGCGCGGGGTTCTCGAATTCGGCGATCGCTGCTGGCTGATCCGGCGCGGCAACGACCGTTCTGGCCCCCTTGAGAACGACGACCTGGCCCCATCGCCTGGCGGCGTCGAGAGCCGCAGCGACGCGCGCGGTGTCGTCGTCGGACAGGTCACCGTCGTCGACCGGGTCACCGCCGCCCCCGGCGCGGAGTCGGGAGAACTCGCCCGGATGCGGGGTCAGGACGCACGGCCGCCGGACCGACTCCCACCAGCGATCGCTCGAGGCCAGCGAGCGGAGGGCCTCGGCATCGAGCACGGCGGGTGCTGGTTCGTGGTCCGCCGGCGCGGCGGCGGGGCTCGCCGGCCCGTCGACGGCGTCGCCGGCCATCCCGACGAGGGCGCGGACCAGCTCGGCGGTGGCCAGGCCGGGTCGAAGTCCTGGCCCGATCACGAGGGCGTCGTGTTCGTGATCGAGGATGCGCGACAGCGCCGCCCCGGGATCGACGGCAGCGCCGTCGCCCTCGGGCAGGGCCATGGTCGTGGCCTCGACGACCTTGGCGGCAAACAGCGGCTGGAGCGACTCGGGCACGGCCAGCGTCACGAGGCCGGCACCGGCACGACCCGCACCGCGGCACACGAGCAGCGCGGCGCCCGCGTAGTCGAGCGAGCCGGCGACCACCAGCAGCTTCCCGAAGGTGCCCTTGTGGCCGCGGATGGGCCGCCGCGGCAGGAGCGATGCGGCGAGCTCGTCGTCCATCCGGGTCGCGCCGGCAACATCGGCGCGACTGATCTGTCCGCGGCCGAAGCCGACTTCGGCGCGCTCAACCATCGGCGTGTTGCTCGACGCCATCGACAGACCCTGCGGCCGTGGCCGACTCGGCGGCCGTGTCCGACTCGGCGGCCGTGTCCGACCCGGCCAGCGTGCGCATCCGCTCGATGCGCGCCAGCACGCGCCGTTCGCGATCATCGAGGCGCTCCTCGATATCGAGCGGGAACACGTACCGCCCACCCGCCGTCCGGATCCCGAACGCGATGGCAACCGCGTAGTCCGCCTCGTGGCTGATGGAGACGGCGATCCGTTCCATGCCGAGCTGTTCGGCGCGATCCGCCGCCCGACCGTGCAGCCGGACCGCCGGCTGGCCGGTCGGCATCCGCTCGATCTCGATCTCGCGCCAACCAATCCCGCGAACCCCGAGCCCGAGCACTTTGCTCACCGCCTCCTTGGCCGCCCACCGCCCGGCCATCGTCTCGGGGCGATCGCGGACGTAGCGCTGCTCCAGCGGGGTGAGCACCCGGCGACTGAAGCGGGTCCCGAACCGCCTCAGCGTCTCGCGGATTCGATCGACCTTGATGATGTCGATCCCCAGTTCGGTGGTGCCGGCAGGGGCGGTCGCGGCGTGGTCCGAGGCGGGTGCGACCACGGTCTCATCAGCCTCCTGCCGCCCGGCCACGTCCCTACTCGACCGTGACCGACTTGGCCAGGTTGCGCGGCTGATCCACGTCGGTGCCGCGCGCGACTGCCACGTGGTACGCCAGCAGCTGGAGCGGAATCACGGCGAGGATCGGCGACAGGAGTTCATGCGTGTCGGGGACCCAGAACACGTCGTCAACGAGTCGTTCGATCTGCCGGTCGCCCTCGGTCGCAACGGCGATGACCCGCGCGTCGCGGGCGCGGCCCTCCATGACGTTGCTGATCAGCTTGTCGTACACCGTCGAGCGAGTCGCAACCGCGACGAGCGGACACTCGGCGTCGAGCAGCGAGATGGGACCGTGCTTCAACTCGCCGGCCGCATAGCCCTCGGCGTGGACGTAGCTGACCTCCTTGAGTTTGAGGGCTCCCTCCAGGGCCGCCGGGAGTGTCGCGCCGCGACCCACGAACATGAACCCGCGCGAGTTGACGTACCGCCGGGCCACGTCCGGCGCGATCGGCGCGGCCAGGGTCAACGCTCGCTCTGCGGCGTCCGGCAGCTCACGCAGGGCCGCCACGAGCGCGCGTTCGTCGGCCTCGGCGAGCGTGCCGCGTCGAGCGGCGATCGCCGCCGCCAGCACGATCAGGGTCGCCACCTGCGTCACGAACGTCTTCGACGCGGCCACCGCGATCTCGGGGCCGGCCTGCAGGTAGAGGACCGCCGCCGCTTCGCGGGTGATTGCCGATCCCACCGTGTTCGTGACCGCGACGATCGGGCAGCCGTGGGAACGAGCGAGCCGGGTCGGGGCGATGGTGTCCGCGGTCTCGCCGGACTGGGTGACCGCGATCACCAGCGTTCGGGCATCGAGCGGCGGTGGGCTGTAGCGGAACTCGGAGCCGACGGTCGCCCGGGCCGGCAGACCGGTCCACGTCTGAATGGCCGATGCGGCCGCCATGGCCGCGTAGTACGCGCTCCCGCACGCGACGAGCTCGAACCGTTGGATCTCGCCCAGGATGTCGGCGATCGGTTCGAGCTCCTCGACGACGATCCGCCCGTCGCGCGTCAGCCGGCCGGCAATGGCCTGGCGCAGGGCGAGCGGCTGCTCATGGATCTCCTTGAGCATGAAGTGGTCGTAGCCGCCCTTCTCCGCCGCCTCGGCCGTCCAGGTGATCGTGTGGACGGCTCGATCGATCGTGGCGCCGGCGAGATCGGTCAGGGTCACACCGCCGGGCCGGATGTCGGCGACGTCACCCTCCTCGAGGAAGATCACCTGGTCGGTATGGGCCAGGATCGCTGCGACGTCGGATGCGAGGAAGTTCTCTCCGGTGCCGAGTCCAACGACCAGTGGGACGTCGTGCCGCCCACCCACCAGCCGAGTCGGCTCGTCCCGGTGCATCACGACGAGGGCGTAGGCCCCGTGCACCTGGGCGAGCGCGGCACGGGTGGCCACCGCGATGTCACCCTCGTACGCTTCCTCGATCAGGTGGGCAATGGCCTCCGTGTCGGTGTCGGAGGCCAGGCGATGGCCCCGCGCAGCGAGGCCATCACGCAGCTCCTGGAAGTTCTCGATGATCCCGTTGTGAATGACCGTGATCCGGCCCGTGCAGTCGACGTGCGGGTGCGCATTGAGATCGTTGGGTCGGCCATGCGTCGCCCAGCGCGTATGCGCAAGGCCGATGGCCGCGTGCGGCGTGCGGTCGGCGATCGCCGTCTGGAGGTTGCTCAGCTTGCCGGCGCGCTTCTCGACGAACAACTCGCCGGCGTCGTCGACGAGGGCGATCCCCGCCGAGTCGTAGCCGCGATATTCGAGCCGCTTGAGGCCCTCGATGAGGATCGGCCCCGCGGATCGAGGCCCTGTATAGCCGACGATTCCGCACATCCTGGGGAGGTCCTCCGTGGTGCCCGGCCGGTGCCGGACGAGATGGTCTTGCCGGGTGAGCACCGACGGTCAGTTTAGCCGCTCCCCCGCGAGACTCGCGAGCGCGTCGGCCAGCTCGGACACCAGGTCGGCGTCCGGCCCCTCGACCATCACCCGCAGGGCGGGTTCCGTGCCGGACGGCCGGACGAGGATCCGGCCGGTCTGCCCGAGTCGCTCGCGGGCCTCGCCAATCGCTCGCTGCAGGACGGGATCTCCCTCCCACTGGTCCTTGTGACGGGCCGGCGTCGCGCGCTGTTGCTGGGGCAGCATCGGGATGGCCGCCGCCAGGGTTGCCAGCGACTCACCCGTTGCCGCCATGACCCGTAGGAGTTCCAGGGCGGTCACGATGCCGTCCCCGGAGGTCGCCCGATCGAGCACGATGACGTGGCCGCTCTTCTCGCCGCCGAGTGCCGCGCCGGCGACCTCCATCCCATCGAGGATGTAGCGATCCCCGACGGGGGTCCGCACGACGGTCCCGCCCGCCGCGCGAACGGCCGCCTCGAGGCCGCCGTTGGAGAGAACCGACACCACGAGGGTGCCGTTGGGCAGCGCTCCGCGGGCCAGTCGGTCGAGCGCAAGAATCCCCAGGATCTGATCACCGTCCACGATTGCCCCGGACGAATCGGCCGCGATGAGCCGATCCGCGTCACCGTCGAGGGCAAATCCAACGTCAGCGCCGGTTTCCGCGACGCGGGCGGCCATCGCCCCCGGGGCGGTGGCCCCGCAATCGACATTGATGTTGGCGCCATCCGGCGCATTGTGGATCGTGTCCACGAGCACGCCCGCGGTCGCGAGGATTTCCGGCGCCACCACGCCGCCCGAGCCGTTGGCACAGTCGAGCACGACCCGCAGGCCGTGGGCGCCGACCTGGGCGGCGATGACACGCCGATCGTCGACGTAGCGCCCGAGCAGGTCATGGGCATCGATCGCAACGCCGAGGTCGGCGTTGCTCATCCCGCCGAGCTCGTCGGCCTGCCACACGAGGTGTTCCAGCTCGTCCTCGACGGTGTCGTCCAGCTTTCGGCCCCCACGCCCCAGGACCTTGAGCCCGTTGTCGTCGGCCGGATTGTGCGACGCCGAGACCATGATCCCCGCTGGAAAGTTGCCGGCACCGGCCACATGTGCGAGCGCCGGGGTCGGAACGACGCCCAGCCGATGGACGTCGACACCCAGGCTGGTCGCTCCGGCCGTGATGGCGGCCACGAACATGTCGCACGACCGGCGCGTGTCCTGGCCCACGACGAGCGTCCCACCGGGACCGGCCAGTCGATGGGCGGTGGCCCTCCCGAGGGCGTAGGCGAGCGGCGGTTTCAGGTCGACGTTCGCGACGCCGCGAATGCCGTCGGTACCGAAGAGTCGAGGCATCGGGCAGCGCCTAGGGCACGGGCGACGGGACCGGCGACCCCGTCGGCGGCGGACTGGCAATCGTCACCGACACCGTGTCCGGGGCCACCGCGACGAGGGTGAGTCCGGCCGCAAGGTTCGGAGTGAGCGGCACTTCATGCACGCCGGGGCCCAGGCCCGACACGTCGATCCTGACCGTGAAGGTACTCGCGGTCAGCCGATCGAGGTCGGCGACCGACCCGCCGATCGTGACCAGGACGCGGTCGCTGGACAGGTCGTAGGTCAGCGACGAGTTCGCGCCGGCGACCACGAGCCCGGCACTGAACGTGCGCGTGGCAGTCACCGCTCGAAGGGTCACCGTGACTCGAACCTCGTCAACGCCGAGCGCGAGGATGCCGGCCGGCAACGAGAGGGCGACCGTTCGGTCGAGGTCGGACGAGATGCCGCTGATCGAGATCGGCTGGGTGTCCAGGCGGGTCAGTGCGGCCAGCTGGTCGGCGTCGCCCTCGACACCGACGATGACCGGCTCGACGGTCACCGCCGCAACCTCGAATCCGGCCGCCGGCGTCCCGGTGTAGATGGGATTCACGGCAAGCGATCGCGTCTGCCGGTCGGTGAAGACGGCGATGGTGACGCGGACCGACGAGGGCTCGACATCGACCTGGCTGAGCGGCTCACCAAGCTCGTCGAGGACGATGAGGTCGACGTCGCGGTCGATGTCGATACCGGAGGGGTCGATTCGCACCCGTGCCACCGCCCTCGCAGCTCGCTTGACGACCGACGACGGGCCGACAACGGTCGCGCTGCCGAGTGACAGCTGCGCCTCACGAACGTCGAGGCCGGGCGGGATGTCCCCGGTGTCCACCTCGATTGGGACCTCGCGTCGGATGACCTCATCGACCTGGATGTTGATCCGGCTCGGTTCAACGTCGAGGATCTGGATCCGGGGGTCGATCGCCTCGACGCGGACGGCGACCGACACTCGCCCGGCCGTCGGGTCGACGGCCGACAGATCGACCGTCGCCCGGAAACTCGAGCTGTCGAGGCGGATCCCGTCATTCGGGGCGAAGTAGCGGATCCGCACCACGTCTGGAAGGTTGGTCAGCAGGATCACCGACGAGGGCTGGTTGACCTCCTCGATCGGGACGGATCCCGTGAATGTCCGGGTGTTCTCCGAAAGGACCAGCCCGGAGTACAGAAGGGTGGCCAGGATCACCGCCCCGAGCTTCAGTGGCCAGTTATGGACGAGGAACCGGGCGGCGCGATTCACGTGGGCGACTGCTCGGCCGAGGACATGGTTTCGTCCGGTGGACGTGTGCTGCGGCGCCCGAGCGGCCCGCCGCCGTTGGTGTTGCTGAGCAGGGTCACGATTGCCCGGGTCAGCTGCGCCTCGCCCAGGTTGCGCACGATTCGCGCCCGCTCCACCAGGCTGATCTGGCCGTTCTCCTCGGACACGACGACGACCACGGCGTCGGTCTGCTCGGTGATTCCGAGGGCAGCCCGGTGGCGCGTGCCGTAGCGCTCCGTATGCACGGTCATCTCGGCCAGCGGGAGGAGCGCGCCTGCCGCGAGGACCTGATCGCCGCGAACGATGACCGCACCGTCGTGCAACGCGGTTCTCGGGAAGAAGATCGTGCGCAACAGGTCGACCGAGAGCTCGGCATGGATCATGACCCCGGTCTCGGCGATCTCCTCGAGCCCGGTCTCGCGTTCGAGCACGATGAGCGCCCCGTGGCCCTCACGGGACAGGATGGACGCCGCGCCCGACACGATCGATGCGACGCGGTCCACGGCGCGGTTGTCGGATCCCGCGAACAGCCAGGCCATCGACCCGAACCGCCCGATCCGCTCCAGGGCACGACGGAGTTCCGGCTGGAAGACGACGACGAGCGCGAACAGGCCGACCACGGCACCCGTTTCCATGATTCGTGTCAGCAGCCGGAGATCGAGCTCCTGGGCAATGGCATAGACCAGGAACAGGACCGTCACGCCGATCACAAGCCGAACCGCTCGGGTCCCGCGGATCAAGCTGAACAGCCAGTAGATCAGGAGGGCGGTGATCCCGATGTCGAGCAGTGTTGTCGGTCGGACCTGGTCCAGGATCGACTCGATGAGCTGCGGCATCGCTCGGCAGTGTAGCATCGCGCCCCTCTCGAACCGGGGAGAGGGCCCGGTCGACGCTCAGGAACAGAAGGCCATCAGCGATGGATCGTCGCCAAAGTGCGTCCGCACGACGGCGCACAGACGATCTCGCGTCGCGTGGTCCTCATCGAGCTCGGCGAGTCGGCCGACGAGGCGAACCTTGTCCGCGGCCAGCGCGATCCAGCCCGCGTCGAGGTAGAGCTCGACAAGGTCCAGGTGCAGCTGTCCGCTCGTCGGCGACGTGGCCAATGCCAGGGAACACGCGTCGAGAGCGACGCGCCACCGGCCATCGACGCGCAGGCTCGCGACGGCCTCCCGGTAGGCCGCGAGGGCGGTCGCCGGATCTCCTGCGTCGAAGGCCGCATCGGCCGCGGCGATCCGCTCGAGTGGGTCGCCGGGCCCGGCACCGAGATCCTCGTCGGCCGGCTCGCTCGCCGCGATCCGCCTGCCGCTGGAGGGAGAATCGACAACCACGATGTCCGCCGACGACGCGATCGCGTCGTCGGTCGTCGCCGGGGTCGTCGCCGGCTGCTCGAGAATGCGCAGTGCTCGGGCGATGACGGCCCTGGTCGCATCGCTCATGTCGGCCCCACGAATCCGACCGACGATGCGAGCCACGGTGCGTCCTCGGTCGGGCGGTTCGGTGAGTTCGAGGGAGCGGCGAGCCGCGTCGCCGGCCTCGGTCTGACGACCTGCACCGTCGTGAACCTCGGCCAGCGCCACGAACGCCTCCGCCGCGTCGACCCGGCGGCCAAGGGCGACCAGGGCGTCTGCTCGGCCCGCCAGCGCGTCGATGTCCGCGGCGGATCGTTCGAGGGCGCGATCGAAGACGGCGAGCGCCTCACCGTCGCGCCCCAGTCGACGCAGTGTCGTGCCCATGCCGTTGAGCGGCAGCGCCCGCTCCGGTGCGATCGTCGCGGCCTCGGTGTAAGCGTTCAGTGCCTTTTCGAGTTGGCCCCTGAGCGCGGCGACATGGCCGCGGCGGAGGGCGTCCTTGTAGCGGTCGAACAGCGCGTCGGCCACGTCCGGATCAGTCCACCGGGTCGCCGAGGATCTCGGCGAGGAGGCCCTTCTGGACATGGAGCCGATTCTCCGACTGGTCCAGGACGATGCTGCCGGGGCCGTCGAGAACATCCGAGGTGATCTCTTCTCCGCGATGGGCGGGCAGGCAGTGCATCACGACGGCGTCCCGGTTGGCGATCGCGAGCAGATCGGCGTTGACCTGATAGCGGGCGAACGCGTCACGGCGCTCCTCGGCCTCGGCCTCCTGGCCCATCGACGTCCACGCGTCGGTGTAGATCACGGCCGCCTCGCGGACGATCTCGGCCGGGTCGACGCCGAGGATCAGGGACCCCCCGCCCGCGGCAGCGATACTCCGCGCGCGGTCGACGATTCGCGCATTCGGAGCGTATCCCGGCGGACTCGCGAGGCGAACCTCCATGCCCAGGGCAACGCCCAGGAGGGCGAGCGAATGGAAGACGTTGTTGCCATCGCCGACGAAGGCGAGGACGACGCCGCGGAGCGACCCAAAGCGTTCGCGAAGCGTGAACACATCGGCCAACGCCTGGCACGGATGCTCGCGCAGCGTCAGGCCGTTGATCACCGGAACCGTGGCCTGCGCCGCCAGCTCGACGACCACCTCGTGGGGCCCTGTGCGAGCCACGATCGCGTCGACGAACCGATCGAGGTTCCGGGCCACGTCACGGACGCTCTCGCGGGCACCGAGAACGACGTCGTTGGTCAGATAGATCGCATGACCTCCCAGCTGGGCCATGCCCGCCTCGAAGGTCACGCGCGTTCGCAGACTGGGCTTCTGGAACAGCATGGCGAGCGTTCGCCCGGCCAGCGGCGGCCCGACGTGCCGGCGCGTCCGGCGAAACTCGTCCTTCAGCGCCGTCGTGCGGTCGAAGACACGTTCGACTTCGGCGACGGACAGGTCGGCGATGCTCAGCAGGTCACGACCGCGGAGCGGATCGGCAGTCGCCATGGCGATCGAGCTCGCCCCGCGCGGATCAGCGCTTGGTGTACTGCGGCGCCTTCCGGGCGCGCTTGAGGCCGTACTTCTTGCGTTCCTTCATGCGCGGATCGCGCGTCAGGAATCCGGCCTGGCGCAGCGGGATCCGGTTCGCGTCTGGATCCACCTCGAGGAGGGCCCGTGCGATCCCGTGACGAATGGCCCCCGCCTGACCGGTCACCCCACCGCCCTCGACCTTGATCATGGCGTTGAACCGGCCCTCGGTCCCGGTGACACGGAACGGCATGCGCAGGTCGACCTCGTTGATCGCATTCCCGAAATGCTCGTCGAGGGACCGACCGTTCACGACGATCTCGCCATCTCCGGGCAACAGGCGGACACGGGCGACGGCCGTCTTGCGACGTCCGGTACCCGAAAAGAAGGACAGCGTGGTCATGGGCGACTTCTCCTCGTCAGGCGAGCGGCTCAGGCCGCTGGGCCTGATGCGGGTGGTCCGTTCCGGCGTAGATCTTGAGCTTGCGCAGTTGCTGAGCCCCGAGGCGGGTGTGTGGCAGCATGCCCTTGACGGCCCGCCGGATGACTTCCTCCGGGCGGCGCGCCAGGAGGTGGCCGAGGGTCTCCTGCTTGAGGCCCTGCGGGTGCCCGCTGTGGCGAATGTAGAGCTTCGACTCGAGTTTGTCGCTGGTCACCGTGATCTTGCCCGCATTGAGCACGATCACGTGGTCGCCCGAGTCAAGGTTCGGGCTGTACGTCGGCTTGTGCTTGCCCTCGAGGATACGCGCGATGCGCGAGGCGAGCCGCCCAAGCGTCTGGTCGGCCGCATCCACGACGTACCAGCGTCGTTCGATCTCGCTTTCGCGGACCGCGTGGGTCTTCGCGTTCATCGTTCCTCGTATTCTCCGTTCGCTTCGCTCGTTCGACGCCCAAAGGCGACCCGTCGCAGGCACAGGCCCAGCGCCGGAGCAGCTGCCCCGTCGAGGGCCGGTCGTCGATCGGCCAGGGCCGCGGCGACCGCCATCTCATCCATCTTGCCTCGACCCACCTCCAGGAGGGCGGCCACCATGCGGCGCACCATTCCCCTCAGGAATGCGTTGGCCCGGACGTCAATCGTGACGAGCCGGCCCGCTCGCCGGACCCGGACCGAGTGAACGATCCGAACCGGTTGACGATCCGCTCCCCCAAAGGCGCTGAAGTCGTGCCGGCCTTCGAAGACCGACCCGGCCCGCGCCATCGCGGCGGTGTCGAGTGGGGCCCATACCTGGAGCGCCATTCGCTCCCGACCTGGACTGCGCGGCCCATTCCAGATGGTATAGCGGTACTCCCGATACCGCGCCGCATGCCGGGGGTTGAACGTCTTCGGAGCCGTCCGAAGGTCGCGGATTGCGACATCCCTCGGCAGGATTCCGTTGAGTGCCACCATCAGTTCCGGTGCCGCGAGCCGCCCGGCATAGGTGAAAGCGATCACCTGTCCCGTGGCATGCACTCCGGCATCCGTCCGTCCGGCGCCGTCGACCGCTCGGCGCACCCCATGGCTGAGGCGAGCCAATGCGTCCTCCAGCACCCCCTGGACCGTTCGTGTCCCAGGCTGCGCCTGGAACCCGAAGAAGTCCGTGCCGTCATATTCCACCCGGGCGCGGAAGCGACCAGGCGCGCCCTCTCGGGCGCTGTCGTCGACGCCCTGTCGGGCGTCCATCTCAACCTCAGACGAGCTCGAGCTGGACGATCTCGGCGGCGTCGCCCAGCCGCCGCCCGATGCGCACAATCCGGGTATATCCGGAGGGTCGATCGGCGTACTTTGGGGCGATCTCATTGAACAGCTTGTCGATGACAAGCGGCTCGTCCGGAAAGACGGCGACGACGGCCCGGCGTGCCGAGAGGTCGCCGCGCTTTGCGAGGGTGATCATCTTCTCGACCTGTCCGCGGACTTCCTTGGCCTTGGCCTCGGTCGTCTTGATTCGCTCGTGGCGAAGGACCGCGACGGTCAGGCTGCGGTACAGCGCCATGCGCGGCCCATGCTTGCGACTGAGCTTGCGGCCGTCCACTCGGTGGGCCACGATCAGGCCTCTGCCTCGTCGTCGAGTGACTCGTCGCCGTCCACGCCATCCGCGTCGAGACCGTCCGAGGGAGCCAGCGACTCGGGCAGAATGAAGCCCCGCATCATGAGGCGTTCCTTCATTTCGTCGAGCGACTTCTTGCCGAAGTTGCGCATGCGCAGCAGATCGTCGTCCTTGAGCTGGAGGAGCTGACCCACCTTCACGATGTTGTTCCGCTTGAGCGAGTTGTACGCCCGCATCGGCAGGTCGAGCTCCTCGATCGGCATGTCGAGCATGTTCGGCGGGAGTTGCGGTACCCCCGCGGCCGCACGGTCGACAGGGGTTGCCGCCGCTCCAATCGTGACAAACGGGCGGAACTGGTTGACGAGAACCTCGGCCGACCGGCTGAGCGCCTCCTCCGGCGAGACGGTTCCGTCGGTCTCCATCTCGATCGTCAACTTGTCGTAGTTGGTCACCTGACCGACGCGCATGCTCTCGACCCAGTAGTTCACCTTGCGCACGGGCGTGAAGATCGCGTCGACCGCGATGACTCCGATCGGCAGGGCCTCAGCGCGTTCCGCGGCGAGGTAGCCGACGCCGCGCTCGACCGTGAGGTCCATCTCGATCGTCACGTCGTCGGCGTCAAGGGTCATCAGCACGAGATCCGAATTGGTGATCTCGACATCGGCCGACTCGGCAATGTCCGCGGCCGTGACGGCGCCGGCGCCACTCTTGATCAGGCGCAGCTGGACCGGATGCGCGACGAAACTCCGGAGGCGGAGTTTCTTGACGTTGAGCACAATCTGGGTGACGTCCTCCTTGACCCCCGGAATCGTCGAGAACTCCTGGTAGACGTCGCGGATCTGGATGGACGTCACGGCGGCGCCCTCCAGCGACGACAGGAGGACCCGGCGGAGGGCGTTGCCGAGGGTCACGCCATAGCCGGCCTGAAGCGGGCCGGCTTCGTACTTCGCGTACGCGCCGACTTCTTCAATGGGCTCGATCTGTGGGCTGTCGAGTTCGATCATGGAAGCGGGTTACCTCGAGTAGTACTCGACCACGAGCTGCTCGTTCAGGTCGAGGGGCATCTGGTCGCGGCGCGGCGGCTCATTGACGGTGCCGGCCAATTTGGCGGCATCGACACTCAGCCACTCGGGAGCCTGGTGGGATCGAAGCGTCTCCTTCGCCGTCTTGAACGGGTCACGAACACGGCGGGATTCGCGGACCTCGATCCGATCTCCCGGCTTGAGCTGGAACGACGGGATGTTGGTTGGCCGGCCGTTGACCTGGAAGTGGCCGTGGCCGACAAGCTGTCGGGCCTGGGCCCGAGAGGTCGCGAATCCCATTCGGAAGACGACATTGTCAAAACGGAATTCCAGGAGGCGGAGGAGGTTCTCGCCGGTCACACCCGGCTTCGACTCGGCAACGACGAAGTAGTTCCGGAACTGGCGCTCCAGCACCGAGTACACCCGGCGAACCTTCTGCTTCTCTCGAAGCTGCACGCCGTACTCACTCACCTTGCGGCGGCGGACGCCGTGCTGACCGGGCGGACTGGGGCGCCGCTCGAAGGCGCACTTCTTGGAATAGCAGCGGCTGCCCTTGAGGAAGAGCTTGGCTCCCTCGCGGCGGCACAGCCGGCAGACAGACTCGGTGTATCGGGCCATCAGTTCCTGACTCGGCTAAACCCGGCGCCGCTTCGGAGCGCGGCAACCGTTGTGGGGGATGGGGGTGACGTCGGTGATCGCCGAGACCTCGAGACCGGCCGCCTGGAGCGACCGGACGGCCTGCTCACGCCCGGCGCCGGGACCCTTGACGTAGACCTCGACCTGGCGCATCCCGTGTTCCATCGCACGGCGCGCGGCTCCTTCGGCCGAGAGGGCCGCCGCATACGGGGTGCTCTTGCGGGATCCCTTGAAGCCGGCGGTGCCCGCCGAGCCCCAACTGATGACGGCGCCGCTGATATCCGTGATCGTGATGATCGTGTTGTTGAACGACGCCTGGATGTGAACGTGGCCCTGGGGCACGTTCTTCTTCTCTCGACGGCGCTGCTTGACAGCTTTCTTGCGTTCGGCCATGCCTGTCGCTGTCCCTCGTTACTTCTTGCGCCGCACGCCGACCGTCTTCTTCGGTCCGCGTCGCAGGCGAGCGTTGGTCTTGGTCCGCTGGCCGCGCACCGGCAGGTTGCGTCGATGGCGCGACCCACGATACGAGCCGATCTCGATCAGGCGCTTGACGTTGAGCGCGACCTCTCGCCGGAGGTCGCCCTCCACCTTGTAGCGACGGTCGACGACCTCGCGGAGCCGGTTGACCTGCTCCTCGGTGAGGTCGCGGACGCGCGTGTCAGCGTTGATGTTCGTCTGGGCCAGGATCTTCTGGCTGGTCGGCAGCCCGAGTCCAAAGATGTACGTGAGGGCGATCTCAACGCGCTTTTCGCGCGGGATGTCGACGCCGGCGATCCGTGCCATCGATCAGCCCTGCCGCTGCTTGTGCTTGGGGTTGGCGCAGATGACCATGACCGTTCCGCGGCGACGAATCACCTTGCAGTTGTCGCAACGCGTCTTGACGGAAGCTCTGACTTTCAACGGGTCCTCGATCGTGTTCGTGGTGCCGATGCAGGCGGTGGCGGCGACGTTCAGCCCGGCTACTTGAGCCGTTCAGCCCGGCTACTTGAGCCGGTACGTGATCCGGCCGCGGGTCAGGTCATATGGGGAAAGCTCCACCCTGACCCGATCACCAGGCAGGATCCGGATGAAGTTCATCCGAAGCTTGCCGCTGATATGGGCCAGAACCCGGTGGCCGGTCTCCAGCTCGACGGCGAACATCGTGTTCGGGAGCGGTTCCACGACCGTTCCTTCAACCTCGATCGCATCTCGCTTGGCCACGGGCGTTCGTGCTTCCCTTTCTCACGCTGAGTGCCGGTCCAGAGGACCGACACACGAACGTATAGCCTATCAGACGCGGACTGATTCCGGCAACCGCCGGGCTCAGACCATCGTCAGGATCTCCGGACCGTTGTCGGTCACGGCGATCGTGTGCTCGAAGTGGGCGGCCATCGAGCCGTCCGTCGTCACGACGGTCCAGCCATCGGCCTTGACTTCAACCTCTTCGTTGCCGAGCGTCAGCATCGGCTCGATGGCCAGGCAGATCCCCGGCTGGAGCAGGATGCCGCGGGCGCCGGTCCGATAGTTCGTGACCTGTGGCTCCTCGTGCATCTGCGTGCCGATCCCGTGGCCGACAAACTGTCGGACGATCCCGTAGCCGCCGGGGACCGCGACGTCCTCGATCGCGCCCGAGATGTCACCCACGCGGTTGCCGGGAACGGCTGCCGCGATTCCGGCCATCAGCGCGGCTCGCGTGGCCTCCACCAGGTCAGCCGTCGCGCTTGGAACCGACCCGACGATGAACGTCCGGGCGCCGTCGCCATGCCAGCCGTCGACGATCGCGCCGACGTCGATGGACACGATCTGGCCGCCCCGAATCGCCCGGTCGCCGGGGATCCCATGGACCACCTCGTCGTCGATCGAGGCACAGATCGTTCCGCGAAACGCGTGCGGATCCTTGCCGTATCGTCCATTGCCCAGGTAGCCCAGGAACGACGGGGTCGCGCCGGCCGCCCGGAGGTGTCGCTCGGCGAGCCGATCAAGTTCGCGGGTCGTCACGCCCGGCTTGAGTTCGGCCTCGACGAGGGCGAGGACTTCCGCGACGAGCCGACCGGCCCGGCGCATCGACTCGATCTCGCGACGTGACTTGCGGGACACCATCCTGGATCGCCTCAGCCGGCCGACCGGGCAGCGGCCAGCGCCGCGACCAGGGCCTCGGTCACGTCGGGGATCGGCTGAAGGCCATCGATCGCCGCGAGCACGTTCGCGTCGCGGTAGTGGTCGACGACGTCGGCCAGCGCCGCGAGTTGCTGTCTGAGTCGTGCCTGGACGGTCTCGAGCTTGTCATCGGCGCGCTGCACCAGGTTGGATCCGTCGAGGTCGCACGTGCCCGGGATCTGCGGGGGGTTCGCGGCAAGGTTGTAGACATGGCCCGACATCGAACAGATCCAGCGCCCGGCCAGGCGCCGAACGAGCTCCCGCTCCGGCACTTCGACGAGCAACGCCCGGTCGACCTGCGAGCCGGCCGCGGCAAGAGCCGCGTCGAGGGCCTCGGCCTGGACTCGGGTCCGGGGAAAGCCGTCGAGGATCGCCCCATCCCGCGCGTCGGGTTCGGCGAGACGGTCGAGCAACATCTTCACGGTGATCTCGTCGGAGACGAGCTGACCACGCTCCATGTATCGCCGCGCCTGGACGCCGAGGGCGCTCCCGTCGCGAACCGCGGCCCGGAACAAGTCACCGGTCGCGATATGCGGAATCCCGAGCCGGTCGCGGAGGAGGACCGCCTGTGTGCCCTTCCCGGCGCCGGGGGCGCCGAGGAGGACCACCGTCGTCACCGGATGAATCCCTCGTAGTTCCGCATCATCAGCTGCGCCTCGATCTGCTTCATCGTCTCGACGACGACGCTGACGATGATGAGCAGACCCGTGCCGCCCAGGGCGATGCCCTGCAGCGACGGGTCGAGCAGTCCGATCACGACCGGGGCGACGGCCACCGTGCCGAGGAACAGCGCGCCGGCAACCGTGATCCGGAAGACGACGCGCGCCAGGTAGTCCTGCGTGGGCCGTCCCGGTCGGATGCCGGGAATGAAGCCGCCGTTCTTGCGGAGTTGCTCAGCGGTTTCGTCCGGCTTGAACGTGAACGCCGTGTAGAAATAGGTGAATCCGACCGTCAGGAGGAAGTACAGGATCGCGTACTGGATGGTCGTCGACGCCAGCGCTCCCCCGATCGCCCGGGCCACGTCGGCCACCACCGTGATCGGGGAGCCCGTGAAATAGAGCGAGAGCTGCGCCGGGAACTGCAGGATGCTGACGGCGAAGATGATCGGAATCACTCCGGCCAGGTTGACCCGGAGCGGCAGGAACGTCTGGCCGCCGCGATACATCTTCTGGCCGCGCACGCGACTTGCGTACTGGATCGGAATGCGCCGCTGGCCCTCCTGGATATAGATGATCACGAACACCGCGACGACGGCGAGCACGCCGAACAGCAGGATGTCGCGGAGGTTGGGGTTGGCAAGGAACGCCCCGATCGCGGACGGTGCCTGGCTGACGATGCCCGCGAAAATGATGAAGCTGATCCCGTTGCCGATCCCCTTCTCGGTGATCAGTTCGCCCAGCCACATGAGGACGATCGCGCCGGCGATCAACGTGATCATCTGGGTCCACGAGGCAAGGCTATCGAGACTGAAGCCGCCGACGATGATGCCCTGGGCGCTGAACGCGCTGAGGATGCCGAAGGCCTGGAGCAGCGCCATCGGCACGGTCAGATAGCGCGTGTACTGGGTGATCTTGTTCCGCCCGTACTCGCCTTCGCGACTGAGCGCCTGGAGCCGGGGCACGACGCCCGACATCAGCTGCATGATGATCGAGGCGTTGATGTACGGATTCATGGTCAGCGCGACCACGGACAGCGACGAGAGGCCGCCACCGGCGAACAGGTCGAGCAGGCCGAAGGCCGAGTTGTTCTCGAAATAGGCCCGCAGTTGCTCGCGGTCCACGCCGGGCAGTGGAACCTGGGCAAGGAGCCGATAGACGACGAGGATCCCGAGGACGAACAGGATTCGGCGCCGGATGTCCGGCGCACGGAAGGCGTTCAGCAGGGATTCGAACACGGCGGGTTACGCCTCCGTTGTGTCGGTGTCGTCAACGGCGTCGGTCGCCGACGCCTGGGTCTCGACCTCCGCGACGGCCTCAGCCTCTGCCTCAGCCTCGGCCGCGATGAGCGCGTCCGGCTCGACCACGTCCTCCTTGGCCGCGCCGGCCTTGGCCGCGCTGGCCTTGGTCGCAGTGATGGCCTTGGCGGGTTTGGTCGCACTCGCGGGCCTGGCCTTGGTCGACTTGGCCGGCTTGACCGGAAGGTCCGCCACCGCCACGTCGATCGGTGCGGGCGCGTCGGTCAGCCCGATGGCCGCCATCGGCGATGTCGGGAACTCGAGTACCGAAACGGACCCGCCGGCTGCCTCGATCTTGGCCACGGCGGTTCGGCTGAAGGCGTCGGCCACCACGAACAGCGGGGCGCCGATCTCGCCGGTCCCGAGGACCTTCAGCGGCTTGTTGAGCGTTCGGACCAGCCCAGCAGCGCGCAGGAGTTCCTGGTTGATCGTGATCGGGGCAGGCACAGACGTGGGCTTCTTCGTTGAGCCCGGAACAGCGCCGGCCTCGAACGCGCCGAGCTCAACGAGACGCCCGATCGCTCCGAGATTGACGATCTCGTACTCCACCTTGAACTTGTTCTTGAAACCGCGCAGCTTGGGGATCCGCACGTGCAACGGCGTCTGTCCGCCTTCGAACCGTGCGGGAATCGACCCACCCGCACGGGCCTTCTGGCCCTTGGTGCCGCGTCCGGCCGTCTTGCCCTGGCCGGCCGCGATCCCGCGGCCAACCCGGCGACGTTTCTTGCGCGATCCAACAGCCGGGCGAAGATCGTGGAGTTTCATGATTTCTCCTGGGTGTCGGGGCCGGCGACCTCCTCGACGGAGACGAGGAATCGGATCTGGCGAACCATGCCCCGGGTCGCCGGGTTATCGGCGACCTCCACGGTATGGCCGATCTTGCGCAGGCCGAGGGCGCGCGCGGTCGCCCGGTTGCGGGCGATGTGGCTGATCGTGCTCTTGACTTGCGTGACGCGCAATCTAGCGCCCATCGGATGCCTCCGACGGCATCGGCTGACCCGAGATCCGGGCTGAAATGGCCACGCCGCGCTGGGCGCCGATCTCCTCTGCCGTGCGCAGGCTTCGAAGCGCCTCGATCGTGGCCCGGGCGACGTTGACCGGGTTCGTGGAGCCATGGATCTTGGACAGGATGTCGCGGATCCCGGCAGCTTCAACCACGGCGCGAACCGCGCCGCCGGCAATGACCCCGGTGCCCTGCGAGGCAGGCTTGAGCATGACCTTGCTCGCAGCGTAGCGAACGTGGACCTCGTGCGGGATCGTCGTGCCGACCATCGGGACGCGGATCAGGTTCTTCTTGGCGTCCTCGACGCCCTTGCGGATCGATTCCGGCACCTCGCCGGCCTTGCCGAGCCCGGCGCCAACATGGCCGGCTCCGTCACCGACGACGATGATCGCGCTGAAGCTGAACCGCCGGCCGCCCTTGACGACCTTGGCGACACGGTTGATCTGGACGACGCGCTCCTCGAGCGCGAGCTTGTTCGGGTCGATCTTTGCCACGTCTGCTCCTTCTGATCAGAACTCGAGGCCGGCTTCACGGGCGGCATCGGCGAGCGACTTGACGCGCCCGTGGTACCGGAACCCGGCTCGATCGAAGACGACGCGCTCGATCCCCGCGGCTCGGGCCCGCTCGGCAACGAGCCGGCCAACCTTCTTCGCTTCTTCGATCTTGGCTTCCCTGGAGCCTCGCAGCTCCTTCTCGATCGTCGAGGCCGCGGCAAGCGTCTTGCCGGACGTATCGTCGATCACCTGCGCGTAGATATGGTTGAGGCTGCGGAAGACCGCGAGGCGCGGCCGACCGGCGGTCCCCTCCAGGTGGAGGCGAATCCGGTGGTGGCGCTTGCGGCGCGCGGCGCCGCGGCTGGCGACCTGGGTCATCGTTTGCGAACCTCGATGTCTACTTCTTGGCGCCGATCTTGCCGGCCTTGCCGGCCTTGCGGCGGATGTATTCGCCGGCGTACTTGACGCCCTTGCCCTTGTACGGCTCCGGCTTGCGCGTTGAGCGAATCTGCGCGGCAACCTGGCCGACGAGTTCCTTGTCGATGCCGACGACGGCCAGCCGCGTCGGGCTGTCAAGCTCGAATCCGATGCCGGCCGGTGGGTCGATCTCGATGGGATGGCTGTAACCCAGGTTGAGCTGGAGCTTCTGCCCCACGAGCGCCGCCCGGTACCCGACGCCGTTGATCTCGAGCGCTCTTCGGTAGCCCGTCGTGACGCCGACCACCATGTTGTTCACCAGCGTCCTGGTCAGGCCATGGAGCTGCTTGTGCATCTTCTGTTCGGTCGGTCGGGTGACCAGCAAGGCGTCGGCCTCACGCGCCACCGTCATGTCGGGGTGAAGCGACCGGCTGAGCGTGCCCTTGGGCCCCGTGACCGTGACCGTCCGTCCGCTCAGGACGACGTCGACACCGGCGGGAACGGCAATGGGGCTGCGTCCAATTCTCGACATCGGCGCCTACCAGACGTACGCCAGGACTTCACCACCGAGCTGGGCCTTGCGGGCCTGCGATCCGGTCATGATTCCCTGGCTCGTACTGACGATGACGATGCCGAGTCCGCCCAGCACGCGCGGAATGTCGGTCTTGCCGGCGTACACGCGGAGCCCGGGCTTGCTGATTCGCTTGAGGCCGGACACCACCGATGCCTTGCCGTCGACGTACTTCAGGGTCAGCCGAAGCACCTGCGCGGGCCCCTGCTGCTCCTCGCTGACATCGGCGATGAAGCCTTCGTCCTTGAGGATGCGCGCGATCTCGCGCTTGGTTCGCGACGCGGGCACGATGACCTCGCCGTGGTGGGCGCGCGAGGCATTGCGGACGCGCGTGAGCATGTCTGCGATCGGATCGGAAATGTTCATCGGTTTCCCTACCAGCTCGACTTCGTGACGCCGGGGAGCTCGCCGAGGAGCGCGCGCTCCCGGAAGCAGATCCGGCACAGTGCGAATCGGCGCATGTAGGCCCGCGGCCGGCCACACACGACGCAACGGTGGTAGGCCTGGACGGGATGCTTGGGCGAACGCTTCGCCTTGGCGATCATCGATTTCTTTGCCATGGTCTCCCTCCCCGCGCCTACGAGGCGAAGGGCATGCCGAGAAGTTCGAGCAGACGCTTCGACTCCTCGTCGGTCTTCGCCGTCGTCACGATGCTGATCTCCAGCCCGCGGAGACGGTCCACCTTGTCGTAGTCGATCTCCGGGAACGCGAGTTGCTCCCGCAGGCCGAGCGAATAATTGCCGCGCCCGTCAAACGACTTCGCGGGGATTCCCCGGAAGTCGCGAATGCGGGGCAGGGCGAGGACCGTCAGCCGGTCGACGAAGTCCCACATCCGTCCGCCGCGGAGCGTGACCTTGGCGCCGATCGAGTTGCCGGTCCGGATTCGGAACTGCGCAATCGAACGGCGGGCCTTGGTGATCACGGGCTTCTGGCCGGTGATCAGGGTCAAGTCGTGCACGGCGGCATCGAGGGCCTTCGCGTTGGTCAACGCCTCACCCAGGCCGATGTTCACGACGACCTTGCTGAGTCGTGGGACCTGCATCGGGTTGGCATAGGCGAATTGCTTCAGCAGCGCCGGAGCGATCTCGTCGCGATAGCGCTGGTCGAGGCGCGTGGTCATGACGACTTCACCTCCAGGGGCTCACCGCAATGGCCACAGACGCGAATCCGCTTGCCGTTCTCGAGCTGGGTATGGGCGATTCGGGTGGGCCGGTCGCACTTCTGGCAGACGACCATGACCTTGCCGATCGACATTGGCTGGGCGATATCGAGGATGCCGCCGTGCTGCATGCGCGGAGCTCGGTCGGACTGGCTCGCGGACTGGCGCGGCTTGGTGTGGCGCTTGGCGATGTTCACACCGCCGACGACCACGGTCACCGTCGCGAGCGGCGAGGTCCGCTCCCAATTGGAGGCGTACTTGGTGCGCGTCTTCTTGGCTCCCTGGCGATCGCGGATCACGCGCTCGACCACGCCGCGCTTGCCGGCATCCTTGCCGGACAGGACGACGACGGTGTCTCCGCTGCGGATCTCGGGCACCTTCGTGACGCGCCTTGCCGCGCCGGGTCGGGTCATCACAGCACCTCCGGCGCGAGTGACACGATCTTCATGTAGTTGCGATCGCGGAGCTCACGCGCGACGGGTCCGAAGATCCGGGTCCCGCGTGGATTGCCCTGGTTGTTGATGAGAACGGCCGCGTTCTCATCGAACCGGATGTAGCTTCCGTCGGGGCGACCGTATTCCTTGGCGGTGCGCACGATGACGGCCCGCACGACGTCGCCCTTCTTGACGGCTGCGTTCGGAATTGCCTGCTTGACGCTGGCGACGATCACGTCGCCAACACCGGCCGTGGTCTTGAGCGAGCGGCCCATGACACGGATGCACTGGATCGTCCGGGCGCCGGTGTTGTCGGCGACCTTGACCCGTGACTCGGGCTGGATCATGCGTCGGCCCCCTCGGCCCCGGGCACGCCAGGAACGGCGGCGAGCTCGGCGCGCTCGGCGGCCTCAGGCTCCGCGTGCGCCCGGCCGGGGTGGGCGGCCGCGTGAATCGCCTCGGTCGTCTCCGCTTCGTCGCTGACGATGTCCGCAGGAACGCCCTGGTCGCCGGCGCGCTGGATCACGCTGACGAGGCGCCAGCGCTTCGTCGCCGAAAGCGGTCGCGATTCCTCGATGAGCACGGTATCGCCGACATGGGCGTCGTTGGTCTCATCGTGGGCCTTGAACTTCGTGGTCAGGCGGATGACCCGCTTGTACAGTCGGTGGCGGGTCAGCCGCTCGACGGACACGACGATCGTCTTGTCCATCTTGTCGCTGACCACGCTGCCGACCTTGGTCTTGCGCTTGCCGTGCACCGGGATGTCTGCTCCTGTCATTCGGCTGTCTCCGGTCACGCCGTCTGCGCGAGCTTGCGCTCGCGCTGGACGGTCAGGATGCGGGCGATCGTACGCCGCGTCTGCGGGATCGTGCTGTAGTCCTTGAGCTGGCGTGTCTTCAATGCAAAGCGGAATCCCCAGAGATCCTGCTTCGCCTGGTTCAAGGCGTCCTCGAGCTCGCGGTCGGAGAGCGTCCTGACCTTATCGATGTCCATCGGTCGCCTCCTTCACGGAGTCGCGCGTCACCACCCGGGTGGCGACGGGCAGCTTGTGGGCAGCGAGGCGCATCGCCTCGACGGCTTCCTCGCGGCCCACGCCGGCCATCTCGAACAGGATCCGACCCGGCTTGACGACCGCGACCCAATGGTCCGGCGCGCCCTTGCCCGAGCCCATCCGCGTCTCGGCCGGCTTCTTGGTCGCGGGCTTGTCCGGGAAGATCCGGATCCAGATCTTGCCGCCGCGCTTGACCGAACGGGTCATCGCGCGCCGGGCGGCCTCGATCTGCCGACTCGTGATCCAGGCGGGTTCCTGCGTGGCCAGGCCGTACTCACCGAAGGACACGTCGGTGCCGCCCTTGGCCATCCCGGACATCCGGCCGCGCATCACCTTGCGGTGCTTGACGCGCTTCGGCATCAGCATGATCAGGCCCCCTGACCGGCGATGCCGGCGGCGGCTTCGCGGGGCCCGCGCTCGGGTGCGATCTCACCGCGATAGATCCAGACCTTGACGCCGATCCGGCCGTACGTGGTATGCGCGTGGATCTGGCCGTAGCTGATGTCGGCACGGAGCGTGCCGAGCGGAATTCGACCCTCGCGGTCCCACTCGCGACGGCCCATCTCGGAGCCGCCGAGGCGCCCGGCAACGGCGATCTTGACCCCCTTGGCGCCGGCCTTCATCGAGCGCTGGATGGCCTGCTTCATGGCCTTCTTGAAGGCAATCCGCCGCGACAGCTGCTGTGCGATGTTCATGGCGACGAGGTGGGCGTCGAGCTCCGGCTGGCGGATCTCCTTGATCTCCAGCTTGACCTTGCGCAGCGTGAGCGCCCCGATCTGCTGGCGCAGGATCTCGACGTTCTGGCCGCCCCGGCCGATCACGATCCCGGGCTTGGCCGTGTGGACGGTAACCGTGACGTGATTGATGCCGCGCTCGATCTCGACCTGGCTCACGCTCGCGTTGGCCAGGCGCTGCTCGACGAGCTTGCGGACCGTGATGTCCTCCTTGAGCAGCGTCGTGTACTCCTTGTCGGCATACCACTTCGCCGTCCAGGTGCGCGAAATGCCCAGGCGGAACCCGTAGGGGTGGACCTTGTGTCCCATCGATCAGGCCTCCCGGTCCGCGACGACGATGGTGATGTGCGTCATCGGCTTGTGGATCGGAAACGCCCGACCCTGTGCCCGCGGCCGCCAACGCTTGATCGACGGGCCCTCCTGGGCCTGCGCGTCGGCGATGTACAGGTCCTCCGCGGACAGGCTGTGGTTGTTCTCGGCATTCGCGGTCGCGCTCTTCAGCACCGCGGCGATGTTGCGGGCGGCATGCTGGGGCATGAACGAGAGCAGCGCGGCGGCTTCCTCGACTCCGCGGCCCTTGATCGCCCGGGTGACCAGGCGGGCCTTGCGGGTCGAGCCGCGAAGGTACTTGGCAGTGGCTGATACACGCACGTTCCGGCTCCTACTTCAACGCCGTCGAGCGGTCGGTGTGCTTGCCGTGCCCGCGGTACGTGCGGGTGGGCGAGAATTCACCGAGCCGATGCCCGACCATGTTCTCGGTCACGTAGACCGGGACGTGCTTCTTGCCGTTGTAGACCGCGATCGTGTGCCCGATCAGGCTCGGAAAGATCACGGATGCACGAGACCAGGTCTTGACGACCTTCTTCTCGCTGCGCCGATTCATCTCCTCGACGCGGCTGAACAGGCGGGCCTCGATGAACGGCCCCTTCTTGATTGAGCGGGACATGTCTTCCTACCTCCCCTACTTCCGGTGCCGAGATCGGACGATCAGGCGTCCGGTCGTGGCAGACCGGCGGGTGCGGTAACCCATCGCAGGCTTGCCCCAGGGCGTCTTGGGCGGCATCCCCGTCGGGGACTTGCCCTCGCCGCCGCCATGTGGATGGTCGCGCGGGTTCATGACCACACCGCGGACCTCAGGTCGCTGGCCGAGATGGCGAGCGCGACCTGCCTTGCCGAGATTCTGGTTTTCGTGATCGAGGTTGCCGACCTGGCCGACCGTGGCAATGCAGCGGATGCTGACCCGCCGGACCTCGCCCGACGGCAGGCGCACCTGGGCGTAATCGCCCTCCTTGGCGAGGAGCTGCGCGGAGGTGCCGGCCGACCGAACGATCTGGCCGCCGCGCCCGGGTACGAGCTCGATGTTGTGGATCGTGGTTCCGAGCGGGATGTTGTGGATCGGCAAGGCGTTCCCCACCCGCGCCTCGGCATCGGGCCCGGCAACCACGACATCGCCGACCTTGAGCCCGTTGGGGACGAGCATGTAGCGCTTCTCGCCATCCCGATAGTGGAGCAGGCCGATCCGGGCGGAACGATTGGGGTCGTACTCGATCGTCGCGAGGCGAGCGGGCACGCCGACCTTGTCGCGCTTGAAGTCGATCCTGCGATAGTGCTGCTTTTCGCCGCCGCCGCGATGGCGAACCGTACGACGTCCGGCGTTGTTGCGTCCGGACATCCGCTTCTGCGGCTCCAGCAACGGCTTGTGCGGCTGGTCGGTCGTGATCTCCTCGAACGTCGAGCGGGTCATGAACCGAATGCCCGGCGAGGTTGGCTTGTAACTGCGCAGCGGCATGGCTCAGACCCCTTCGAAGAACTCGATCTTCTGGCCGGGGGCCAGTGTCACGATCGCCTTGCGCCACGGGGTGGTGTAGCCGACCTGGCGGCCTCCACGCGTACCTCGTCGCTTCTCCTTCGCCTTCATGGTCAGCACGTTGACCGCGACGACGTTGACGTTCTCGCTCTTGTACAGCTCCTCGATCGCCGCCTTGATCTGGATCTTGTTGGCGCGGCTGTGCACGGCGAAGGTGTACTTTCCGCGCGCAGCCTCCATGTTGGACTTCTCGCTGATCACCGGGCTCAGGATGATCTCGGGCGCGGTCAGGGCACTCACGCGTACACCTCCTCGATGCGCGCGAGCGCGGGCTGCTCGATCACGATCAAGTCGGCCTTGAGCAGATCCACGACGTTCAGCGAGTCCGCCTGGATCAGGTTGACCGTGGGCAGGTTTCGCAGCGACAGGCGCAGGGTCCGATCACCGCCCGGGGAGACCACCAGCACGCGACCGGCGGCGCCGAGCGCCTTCAGCACGGCGGCCATCTCGCTGGTCTTGATCGCCTCCAGCCCGAAGGAGTCGATCACCTTGATCGCCTCGTCGCCCAGCTTGGCGGTGAGCGCACCGCGCAGCGCGAGTGCCTTCATCTTGCGCGGCAGGCGCTGCACGTACGAGCGCGGGTGCGGCCCGAACACCACACCGCCGCCGCGATAGTGCGGCGCAGACTTGGAACCCTGGCGCGCGCGGCCGGTCCCCTTCTGCCGATATGGCTTCGCTCCGCCGCCGCGGACCTCGCCGCGGGTCTTCGTATCGTGCGTGCCGATGCGACGCGCCGCCAACTGGGCCGTCACGACCTGGTGCAGGACGGCGGTATTGATCGGCGCGGCGAACAGCTCGTCGCTGAGTTCGACCGTGCCGACAGTTGCGCCGGAGCGATCGTACAGGGTGGTCTGGGGCATCTCAGGCCTTCTTCACGAGGATCAACGAGCCGCGCGGTCCGGGGAGACTCCCCTTGACGAGCAGCAGGTTCCGTTCGGCATCCGTGCGCACAACGCGCAGCTTCTTGGTGGTCACGCGTTCGTCACCCATGTGTCCGGCCATCCGGACGCCCTTGTAGACGCGACCCGGTGTCGTGCCTGGGCCGATCGAGCCCGGCTCGCGATGGTGGTCCGAGCCATGGGTCTTGGGTCCGCTGGAGAAGTGATGGCGTTTGATGTGGCCGGCGAAGCCCTTGCCCTTCGAGATGCCGGTGACGTCGACGAGGTCGCCGGTGGCGAACAGGTCGTCGATCCCGACCGCCGTACCCACTTCATAGCCGGCCAGGTCGTCCACCCGAAACTCGCGGATCTTGGAGAGCTTCGGCAGCGACCCAAGCTGTCCCAGCCTGGGCTTCGTCAGGCGCTTGGCAACCTCGGCGCCGAGTTGCACCGCGCTGTACCCGTCGCGCTCCCTCGTTCGGAGCCGCGTGACGATATTGGGTTCGATGGCCACGACGCTGACGGCCACCATCGTGCCGTCGTCCGCGAACACCTGGGTCATGCCGACCTTGCGGCCGATCAGTCCGATACTCATCGCGACGTCACATCTTCACCACGATGTCGACGCCCGCGGGCAGCGACAACCGGCTGAGCGCATCGATCGTCTTCGGCGTGGGGTCGAGGATGTCGATGAGCCGCTTGTGCGTGCGGATCTCGAACTGCTCCCGACTGTCCTTGTCGATGAACGGCGAGCGGATGACGGTGAACTTTTCGATCCGGGTCGGCAGCGGCACAGGTCCGACGACATCGGCTCCCGTGCGCTGGCCGGTCTCGACGATCTGAAGCGCCGACTGATCGAGCAGTCGGTGATCGTAGGCCTTGAGGCGGATCCGGATCCGTTGCTTTGCCATGTCGTGCCTACTCGACGATCGTGACGATGGCGCCGGCGCCGACGGTCCG